>Ga0182021_10000313_pt1 | contig 49846 bp, 37 predicted proteins | sample 612E3MmetaG_FD_120493 | JGI IMG/M metagenome (GOLD analysis project Ga0182021, IMG submission 120493) | Permafrost microbial communities from Stordalen Mire, Sweden - 612E3M metaG (Illumina Assembly) | ecosystem: Environmental > Terrestrial > Soil > Wetlands > Permafrost | place: Sweden... | reverse complement strand
GTCCCCGCAATTGGAGGCCAACTCCGTCATTCCTGCAAGGCGTAATCGCCGTTTCGGTAGGGGTTGAGCCGCCGCCATGTGAAAATTGCGGGGCTAGCAATTATAGCTGAATTCTTACAGAAGACTAGTCAACTGATATAAACGTTTCTTTTCCATCCCCACAAAGACTGTTAAATTCGCCTGAGTGTGGAGACGATGTGTTTGTGAGGCATTGGATAAATATTTAGGTATTTTTTATGGTTTTTTATCTGTTTTCAGGATTTTCCTATTGCAGGAACACATTTTTTGTTAAGTTAAAGTTTCTGGCTGACCAGTTGTCGAAACAGGAAATTTTCCGTTTTGTATGAACTTTTTGGGGTTATGCATGAACCGCCCCCGCACATTTGCATTATGGCAAGCTGAAAAGCCACCATCAACTCAGAGCTTACTCGATTTATTGGAAATAGGCACGGTTTTTCAACGTGCTAATACCTTTGTTTTCATCCAATACTAACTACCCTTTAAGGCAATGATAAAAAAAAACAGCTTTTGCCTCTAAAAACTCCAACAAATCCTTGCCAGTATAAGTTTCAATATAAAACCTCTATCAGGATCGAAGTATGATGTGCTACTTACGCATTAACCAAAAAAGATAATTTAGAAAAATTATGGTTTGGGAGTCTCAGCTGTGTCTTCTGCTTTGCGTTTCCTAAAGAGAATGAACACATGACCGCGAACTTCCACCAGAGCAGAATTTGTTTTCTCAGCTGCGTCGGCCGCGATTGCTTGAGCTGTAACTTCATCCTGCATCGCTGCAGGCAAAATCCTGACTTTTACCATCTTGTTCCTCTGAAGTTGCTTCTCAATTTCGCCTGCTAACTGTGCTGTTAAACCTTCTTTACCAACCCAAATCGTTGGGTTCTCATCTTTCAAAACATGCCTAACATGGCGTTTCATTCGGGTTGTGATCTTGCTCAAGTTCTTTGTACTCCTGTTTCTCTTTTAGCAGTATACGAGTTTGGTTGCCGCAGTTTAAACATGTTACTACAACGTGTGGCTCCCTTTTCTGTTTTATCCTAACCCGACAGTTAACTCCTTGCACGAATAGGCTGTTGCATTCTTTGCATGTTTCGCGCCTAAACTCGACGGGCATGCGGATTTTGGCAGCCATAGCAATTTTTCTTGCTGACAAAACGTATTGCATAGCTAGCTTAGGGTTTGATCTGCCGACTTTCTTGGCTTGCTCAAATAGAATTTGAATTCGCTGCCGCGCAATTTGCTTCACACTGGTTTGCTGCTTCATGGATCTACCAAACAATCCCAAAGGCGCTATCCGATTAAATAACGCTTGCGTTTAAATCAGCTGGCTTTCTGTGATAGCTCCAGCTTCAACTGTTTGAGCGCTTCAGCCATTATCAGAGGCTTATGCTTCAACTCCTTCTGTGCCTTTGAAGTGTCAAGTGAGGAATCCATGGGACGTTTTGCCGGCCAAGTGAATTGTGAAGACAAAACCGGATCGATTAAGCTCTTGTCTAAATCGAAAGCGTCGGCAATTTGCTGGGCAAACTCTAAGCGACTCACCCGCGTTGCACCACACGTATGGTAGACCCCCGTTAATCTGCGATCTATAACTTCCAGGGTCATCTGAGCTAGATTAGTGTTAAGCGTTGGTGTATTCCATTGGTCGGTTACAATCTTGACGCATTCACCCTTTCGCAGGGTTTCAATTAGCCAGAGAGCGAAGTTGACTTTCCCCGCTGCAGGTGTAGAACCGTAGATGACACTCGGTCGTCCTATGAAGTATTCGGGTTGGGTTTGAACGATTTCTTCGGCTTTTAGTTTGGTTAATCCATAGTAGTTGATAGGGTCAGGTTTGTCGGTTTCTTTGTAGTTGCCTTTTTCGCCGCTGAAAACGTAATCAGTCGAAATGTAAATCAGAAATGAGCCTGCACATTGGGCGGCTTCAACGATGTTTCTTGTGCCTTCAACATTTATTTTCCATGCAAGTTCCTTGTTGGTTTCGCATTTATCCACGTCGGTTAATGTTGCTGCGTGGACGACGACGTCTGGCTTTATGGTTTTGAAAGCTTCATCAACCTGTATTTTCCCAGATATATCGAGCTTAACGAAGTTGCCGTAGACAGATAGGCTTTGGATATCGGAAGAGTAAACCTCGATTCCTTTGGCAAGTGCGAGTTGAGCAAGTTTTGACCCGTACAATCCGCTTGCGCCTGTGATTAGGAGCTTCAATGTATGCCACCGAGTTTCCAGGGAGTTGGATGCAGGATAACTTCTGTGGCGAATGGGGTCCACCAGTGCTGGTTCTCGAGGTACCATTGAACTGTTGACTCCAAAGATTTCTCGAAACTGCATTTTGGTTTCCAACCTAGCTCAGTTCTGATTTTTGTGGAGTCCAAGCTGTAGCGGGTGTCGTGTCCTGGGCGATCTTCGACGAATGTGATTAGGCTTTCAGGTTTGTGAAGTTGACAAATGATTTTTTTGACGATTTCAATGTTGTTTATTTCGTTTCCTGCTGAAACGTTGTAGATTTCGCCAGCCTTGCCCTTTTCAAGTACAACGCTTAGGGCTTCACAGTGGTCCTGCACATTTATCCAGTCGCGTATGTTGGTTCCTGTTCCGTAGATTGGAATCGGAAGGTCTCTTAATGCGCGGATAACTGTTTTGGGGATTAATTTTTCTGGAAGCTGGTAGGGGCCGAAGTTGTTGGTGCACCTTGTGATTGATACGTTCAAGCCGAAAGTTCTTTGGTAAGATAGCACGAACATGTCTGCAGCTGCTTTGGAAGCTGAGTAAGGGTTTGAGGGTTTAGGCGGAGTGCTTTCTATAAAGGACCCTTCAAGAGCTTCACCGTAAACTTCGTCAGTGGATACCTGCAGCAACCGTGCTTTATGGTTGTGTCTACGAATAGCTTCTAAAATAATAAATGTGCCAACAGTGTTGTTTTGTAAGAACACGTTGGGGTCAGAGATGCTTCGGTCAACATGAGTTTCCGCTGCAATGTTCACCACCGCATCGACTTGGTGAATGAGCCTATTCATGAGTTGTGGGTTGCAGATGTCACCTTTGATGAAGGTGTAGCGTTTGTCATTTTCTATTTCATGCAGGTTAGCTGGGTTAGCACCTATGCCCATTTTGTCAACGTTTATCAGTTCTACATCAGGGTACTTTGCAAGCATGAGCCTGCAGAAGTTGCTTCCGATAAATCCTAAACCGCCAGTAACTAACAGTTTCATAGTTCATCACTTGTGGGGTGGGATATTCCAGTCCCAAGGTTTACCAACACGTACATCATCTTTTTTGCCATTTATGCTTTTGGGGATAAGTGTTGAGTCATCCCAAGCTCGCCGTTTTTCATCTGGGTCGTTTGCATCGTATAAATTTGTTGTGAAGTAAAGCAACATAGCAGGTTCATTTCCAACTGTTTTAAATCCATGCCAATAGTGACCAGGGATACGCACTATTTGCAAGTCAGAGCCGCTGCTGACAATTTCATCTAACTCGCCTGTTTTGTCATCAAAGGCGCAGATTTTTATTGTACCTTTCAACGCCAAAAAATAATCATTTTGCCCTCGGAGATGTCGATGCCAAGCGCGAACAATTCCTGAAAAAGTGAACGAGTGGTTAGCTTGAACGATGGAATCTTCTTCGAAAAGGTCTTTCCAGTCTGTGCGCATAACTTCTGTGAAGAAGCCTCTTTCGTCTGGAAACCGACGTATTGGTCTAATTCTTATCCCTTGTAACATGAGGTATACCTTGTTTACCTTCAATCTTATCGTTTAAAAACTTTATAATAGTTGCCTTTTTTTAGGGTTTAAACTTCCACTTCTGAGTAGTCGCCCACATGCAGTTTTATGGTTCGGTTCCTTTGGCTTCGAGTTACCTTGGCGTTTTTGCCGATTAAACTATCTTCAAGCCGCTCAACACCCTTAACCGTAACGCTATCTTGTACGACGCAGTATTCAAGGTTGGAGCTGCAAATTATTGAGTGATCGCCTATGCTGGTGTAGGGTCCAATGAAAGAATCCTCAATCAACACACCCTTCCCTATCACGCATGGTCCTCTGATAGTGCTATTTACAATTTTCGCTTCAAGGTCAACCTTCACTCTGCCATCAACCACGCTATCCGTTACTGTTCCTTTTATGTCCCTCTGAATGTATTCGTCAAGAATCCGTGCGTTGGCAGATAAAATGTCGTCTTTCTTGCCGGTGTCAAGCCACCAAGAATTCAAGATTTCAGCTTTAACTTTAAAGCCCATGTTAATCATTTCTTGAATGGCATCGGTTATTTCTAGTTCACCGCGCCATGAAGGCTTTATTCGTTCTATGGCTTCATGAACTTTATTAGAAAACAGGTAGGTCCCAATTATTGCCAAGTTACCCATGAAAGTTTTAGGTTTCTCCACAAGATGGATGATGTTGCCTTCATCATCTAGCTGTGCTATACCAAAACTTGAGGGATTATCCACTTCTTTGAGAATAATGAGTGCATCAAGATGTTCATTTTTGAATTTTTTAACAAATGTTTCCAAGCCTTGACCCGTAACGTTGTCGCCCAAACACATTACAAAGGAATCCTGACCGAGAAAACGTTTAGCGGTTTTAACGGCATGTGCCAAACCGAGTGGTTCTTGAGGAATGTATGAAACGTTCAGGTTCCAGTTTGAACCGTCTTTAACGTAGTCCTCGACGAACTGACCGGTCTCGTGTGCTGTAATGATGCCGACTTTTTTTATGCTGGTTGATGCCACTTGGTCAAGAACATATCCCAAGATGGGTTTGTTAGCCACTGGAATTAGCTGTTTGGCACAGGTGAAAGTTAATGGTCTAAGTCTGGTTCCTTTTCCGCCGCTGAGAACGAGCGCTTTCATTTTAATCCCCCAATCATATAATATCTATAGTATGACTTACTTTGCCCTATTAAATAATTACATTGACAGTTGTAGTTGCACAGGTACAACCACATAGTTCTATTAACAAAAATAAACATTGATAATACCAAGCCCTCATCCGCCAAAGAAAAGGGAACTAACATGAAACAATCTAAAGATCTGCTATTTTCTTCTTTGATTAATCGAAAAACAAAGTGTAAATTCACCAGTTTATGCAGTCTCTACTCAAATGCAAGTTACACTTGCACACATACAGGCGGCAACTACTGCGGCAAGTACAGAAAATTAAATATCCTTAAAGAAAAAGTAGAATACCAAAACCAGACACTAATCGAAGTATCACAGTGACTCTTCCCTCTAACAAAATACAAAGTTTTCAGTTGAACTATTCTACGCTGAGACTCTTTTCTCTTTTAAAAGAATTCATTAACTTTTCAACTAAGTTAATGACCGCAACCAACGGTTTTCGCAGTGGACCCATTGCGTTGGCGACTTCACGAATATTTACCAAGTCAGCTTTGTTTAGAGTTTGAGTGACCACAGCAAAAACTAAGAAAGCAACCACAAAAACAACTACCCCTACAATCAATTTTACTGGATTGCTGAATGGTAAAAGAGAGATTCCGAAGTATGTTAAGAGTCCAGCTACGGCTGAAGAAATAATAATCTTTGCCGAAGAAACCCAATCCACCGAAACTCCAAAATTATTTTTAATAAACCGTAAGCTTAAGAAAAAGCTTGGAAGGCTAAACGTTGTCGATGCTATTATTAAGCCTATGATGCCGAATTGGGAAATCAAAACGAAACTCAATGGAAAGCCTATTGCAACACTGAGAAGTGTCAGTTTCAGGTTGTATTTTGTGTGTCCTTGACCGTTTATTAGGTTAGTAGTGCTGAGGCTGCCAAGAGCTGAAAGAAGATAAATCACCGATAGTAAGGCAAGGTAAAGAGGTGCCTGCACATACTTGTCTTCGAAAATGGTTCCGATGGCGGGCTGCGCTAAAGCCATAACCAATACTGTGACTGGCACCACAATTAGGGCAGCGTACTTAACTGAATATTGGAAAACATTCCGAAGAGTTTCTTTGTCTTTTTGAGCATCCAGTTTGGAGAATGCTGGGAACAACATAGTTGTCACGGGAGTTGCGAAGAATGTTATCAAGACAACAAAGTTCAATGCAACAGAATAATTCCCGATATAAGCATTATCTGTAACGAAAATTGCCATGATAGTGCTGTTAAATTGGGTGAGAAAACCAGATAGAATTGCGCCGATTGAAAGCGGCAACCCATATCTTAGCATGGTCTTAATCGTCTTCATTAACTCTAATGCACCATTCGTTGGCTTAGGCAGCGACCGATACATTACGAACATAAGCAAAACTCCAATTAAGCCTGCAAATAAAACGCCGACTGAAAATCCAATGATTGCGCCAAGAGTACCTAAACCTATAGCCACAAGGGCAATAATCAGAGCGGTTTTCACAATCGATTGAACGATTAACATGACGCTGTTTAGGTGCATTTTCTCTAGGCCAGTGAAAGCGGCAGATGCAGTATTAACTAAAGCACCTGTTAGAACGAACAATGAAGCTATTTGGATTAACTGGACAATTGCTGGTCGCCCATAGAATTGAGCCAGAAATTGGGAAAGTGCCAAAGACAAAACTGAAAGCGCTAAACCAACGATTATTTCGAAGGCTAATCCAGAAACGAACACACTTCGTATTTTCGCCACGTTATTTTCGTTGTTGGCTTCTGCAGAATACTTTATCATTGCTGTGGTTACGCCCCAATCTCTAAATGTAGCTATGAGGTTGGGTGCAGCGAGGGCAATGGCATATAAACCCATGTTGTCTGGTCCTAAAAGCCGCGCGATGACGATTGTGCCGACAGCAGAGATAACGGTAGACAGTACCAGACCCCAAAGTAGGTGAAAGCCGCCTTTGGCTGAAACCCTTGCCATCTCTGTAGCCTTAGACAATCGCGCTCTTCCTATAGATTGACTCTTTATGGTTTAACTGTTGTCTGTAATGTGTCGTTTATCACTTTTGGTGTCTCTATGGTTTTTTTCTTTCATTTTATTTGTGGTTGTGGGTTTTTTTGTTGCCACTTCTTTTTAGTTGTGTAATTTGTTGTGTTTTGTTTTTGGGTTGTTTTTTGCAAGCGTTCTTTAGCAATTAGGCGGAAGGATAACGCGTAATCCCTCAATCAGTTTCATGGAATCCACGCTGCAATTGAGCGAATAAATATTTTATTCTCTCAGATACGATAATGTTTAGCTATTAACATTGGATAGATGGAAATAATTTCGTGTAAACCCGACCGATAGAATAGTAATTGAAACCAACGACTCATGCGTCCAAACATCGAATGACGAAGTAAAAAACTTAATCCCCAGAAATATGCAAACTTTGAGCCCAATGCCAAGTTCGTTTTAGACCTGAAGAAAAAATCATAGAAATTGCAAGAAAGTTATTTACCAAGACCTAAAGCTACAAATCGCATTTTTGTTTTAAAGGTCTCGGGATCGTAGATTCTTCTGCCATCAATTAGGATGGGTTGCTTCATGTTTTTGGTGAAGTCTTCAGGTGTTAGTTTTTTGAATTCTTCCCACTCAGTAACCAGAATGCATGCGTCAGCATTTTTTATACATTCAAACGCTGATTTAGCATAATTGATTTTGTCGTTAAAGATGGTCTTTGCAATGGGTGCGGCAACTGGATCATAAGCTGTTACGCTTGCACCTTCGCATAGCAATTGGTTAATTATAGGTATAACTCTTGCCTCTCTCATGTCGTCTGTATCTGGTTTAAAGGCCAAGCCAAGGATGGCGATGCTTTTTCCCTCAAGGCCTCCAAGCTCCTCTCGGCAAAATGTAACAGCTTTCAAAGGCTGAGTTTTATTAACCGCCTCAACAGAATCCAAAACCACAGGGTCATAACCTAAGCTCTTTGAACAAGCAATCAACGCCTTAACATCCTTAGGAAAACATGAACCCCCATAGCCCAAGCCAGCATCTAAAAAAAGCGGGCCAATACGCTTATCGAGACCCATAGCTTTAGCAACAACTTTGACATCTGCACCAGGAATTTTTTCGCACATGTTAGCAATCGTGTTTATGAAACTGATTTTGGTGGCAAGCATAGAGTTACTGGCATACTTGATTAGTTCAGCAGTAGAAAGACTGGTTCTAATAATCGCGGGCACGTGTTCACTGTAGAAGCCTTTGTATAAATCTTCTAAAACATCGCCCGAACGCGTATCAAAAGAGCCAATAACAACTCTCTCGGCATTTACGGTGTCTTGAAAAGCGGAACCTTGACGCAAAAACTCGGGATTCATGCATAATCCAAAATCTTTACCAGCAACTTTTCCTGATTTTTTTTCAAGAATGGGTTTAACAGTATTTTGTGTTGTTCCAGGCACCACTGTGCTTTTAATTATTGTACTGTGATAAGCATCTTTTTTCTTAAGTGCTTTGCCGATGTTGCCTGCCGCTGATTCTATATATTTTAGGTCGATGCTCCCATCGGGTTTGCTGGGTGTTCCCACTGCAACAAACGTTAAATCTGTTTCAGAAATAACCCGGTCTGTTTGACCAATTACTCCCTTGAGATGACCGTTTTGAATGCTCTCTGAAAGTTTCTCTGCCAGACCCGGTTCATAGAAAGTAGCAATCCCTTGGTTTATTTTTGCGATTTTTTCTCCATCAACATCGCAGGCAAGAACATTGTAACCTTTACTCGCAAAACCCACTGCTGTACATAAACCTACATAACCAGTACCTATAACAGATATTTTAGGCAGATTTCTCAAGCCAACAGACTCTCCGGCATACGTTAACTGGAAATACCAGCTTGCACTAAATATATATGGGTTACACATGAATTTGAAAGGGAGGACACTGTAATGGTATGCAAAGTCGTAATCCCTGCAGCAGGTTTAGGAACCCGCCTATTTCCAGCAACCAAAGAGCAGCCCAAAGAAATGCTACCGATTTTCTCCAAAACAGACCAAGGAGACATGACGGTCAAACCAGTAGTGCAGTTAGTTTTTGAGCAATTACACGATGCAGGACTCCGCGAATTCTGTTACGTTGTAGGCAGAGGCAAACGGGGAATTGAGGACCATTTCACACCTGACGCGCAATGCATCAAAACACTCGAAGTCATGGGCAAAAACGGCTTAGCCTTAGATTTAGAGGGTTTTTATGATAAACTTAATTCATCAACAATCATGTGGGTAAATCAACCTGAACCAAAAGGCTTTGGAAACGCAGTCTTAATGGCACAACCCTTCGTGCAAAACGAAAGCTGCCTTGTTCATGCTGGAGACAGCTGCATAATATCCGAAAAAATGGATTATTTAAAAAAACTGCTCGAAGCCTTCAACCGACTTAATGCAGATGCAGCTTTTCTTGTATTGGAAATTGAAAACCCCAAACAATACGGAATTGTTGAAGGCGACGAAATAGAACCAGGAATAATAAAAGTTAAGGCAGTCTCCGAGAAACCAGAAAAACCCAAAACAAACTGGGCGATAATGGCTATGTACACTTTTCACCCCATTATCTTTAAAGCGTTAGAATCAACAAACCCCGGAAAAAATGGAGAAATCCAACTAACAGATGCAATCCAAAAGCTAGTGGATTGGGGATTAAAGGTATACGCAGTAAAACTGGACAAAAGTTACTCCCACTTGGATATTGGAAGCCCTGAAAGGTACTGGGAAGCATTAGAACTTTCATACCGGCAATTTTGCAAGAGGCCAATTGAATGATGGATAAAATAATCAGCGAAGACATTGACCGCATAAAAAGTGTTGTTAAAGGCGATTTTTTCTCCAACAAAAAAGTGCTAGTTACCGGCAGCGCAGGTTTCATCGGAAGCTGGCTCTGCGATGTTCTCGTAGATTTTGGAGCAAACGTAACCGCATTAGATGATTTGTCAACGGGAAGAATGTTAAACATTGACCATCTAAAAACCAAACCAAATTTCAAGTTTATTAAATCTGACGTTTGCACCTTCAAGAGCAACGAAAAGTTTGATTACATCTTTAACATGGCAGGGCACGCATCTCCAGACGAGTACCAAGCGCACCCAATCGAAACTTTACAAACCAGCGCTTTGGGAACCTTTAGCATGGCAGAATTAGCCAGAAAAAACGACGCCGAACTACTGTTTGCCTCAACCTCAGAGGTATACGGCGACACAGAAATAATTCCCACCCCCGAAACCTATTGGGGAAAAGTAAACCCAATCGGACCACGCTCATGCTATGACGAGGGAAAACGTTTTGCAGAAGCACTGCTCATGGCTTATGGCAAGCAGTACGGCTTAAACGTTACAATTCCAAGAATCTTCAACTCCTATGGACCCCGGCTAAGAGAAGATGGACTTTATGGGAGAGCCATGTCACGGTTTATTTTGCAAGCGTTAACTGATCAAACCATAACCATCTACGGGGACGGAAAACAGACACGGTCATTCTGTTACATAACCGATACCGTTACGGGGTTAATGCTGATAGCGACAAACTCGAAAGCAAAGGGAGAAGTTGTGAACATAGGTAATGACCAAGAAATTACTATTTTAGATCTTGCAACAAAAATAAAGCAAGACACAAAAGGCAATTCACCGATAAAATTTTATCCACTACCAAAGGATGACCCAAAAAGGCGCTGCCCAGATACAAACAAACTCGAAAGAATAGTTGAGTGGAAGCCAAACGTTGACTTTGAAGCTGGATTAAAAAGAACAATCGCTTGGTTTTCCCAAAAATAGCATATCAATTAATTAAAAAAAATAAATAAAAGAAAGGGTAAGATGAAAATTAAGTCTTTTCCTCAAATTCGCTATACATAGTTGAAGCTAATGTTTCATTAAAAGAAAAAAGCGAAGCATTTCCATATTGTTTGACTATCGTGAAATAGGGAGTGGAAAGCATTTGGGTCGCATTAAACTGCCTATAAATGTATTGGGGAATATCATAGATCATATCAGTCGAGCCGATGTAGACATAGGTAGCGCGCGCTAACAATATCTTTTCCTATTTGTCCGCATCTTTTTGAGTTAATCGTTGTTGGAGAAGTAATGTTTATCGGTTTTGGTCATGTTAAATTTTTTTGAATTAATTGTTTAGTCTTCTATTTGGGTTAGTTTTAGGTTTTGGCGCCTCTTTTTTGCTTGTTGATTATATTGTATTTTGTTTTGAGCTGTTTTTTTTTGACTTTAGTTGGATTTCTTGGTTGTTTCGTTACTGTACAATAGATAACAGAATCCTATTATTACCAAAAACTAAAGAAACCAAAAAAGTATCCACCAAAAAAATGTGCTAAAAAAAATGATTATTCCTTAAAATTTAGGCAGCAACAAATTATTTTTGTTCACTCATTTTTATGAAAACTGGCTGAATGGTCCAGTTCAGGTAGTCTATAACGACTGGGTTTTGTGGACCTGAAAGGTAGCTGCCATTAAGCATCCAATGGTCCAACTTGTAGCTTTCGTTACCGAAAGCGTAGACTGGCAACACACCGGTCCCGTAATAGATCCCTGCAATGGGATTGGTGTATCCTCCTTCGCTGGTTAATATGTTAATGTAAGTCGAAGAATGCCATTGATCAACTGACTCAGGTAAAGAAACTGCAGCTTTATAGGCGGACAACGCGGCCGATAAATTAAACTGGAAAAGCCAAGCATCCCCAACTTCCTTTGTTAAGGTGAAATAAGGAGTTAAGAGAAATTGGGTTGCGTTAAAATGTCTATAGTAAGGGTTTTGAAGAGCATAAGAAGTGGCAATTGAGCCGATATAGACATATGAAACGTTATCTCCGACCATAATTGGAACTGCATTTAAATCAGATGAATTGGAGGTTATTATTGTCATCAATTTAAGGTAATTTGCTAAGTAACTGTTACGTGAAATGGTTTGAACTTGGGTTATAGGTGTTAAAAATTGGCCGCTATCACCAGCAGAAACCAGAATTTGTTCCGTTGATGGGATATTTTCTTTAATCCAATTCATCAGTGACAAGTCACTCTGGTTAAGTGTTTCGTAGGTGTTAATCAAGGGTGCAATTTTATTGTATTGTACTTGCTGATCCTTAACAGATGGAATGCTCAATAGACCAGCATTGAATATTAATAGTGCCAAGAAAGTGTAAGTTATCCATCTGTTTTTGTTTAGTTTACCCAAAGTTGTTTGATTTTTTTGAAATAAACGTTTAAAAAACAAGATAGAGAAGTAAATGGTTGAAAAGATAACAAATGCAGTTAAGATTGTTGCGAGAATAAAAATATGTTGCCAAACTCTCTCAGGAGTTAAATAGACTGATAGAAAGTTAATTGGCAAATAAAGCGTAAGAGTGAGATAAAACAAGATCGTTAGCAGAAAAGAATAAATCAAAAGGAAACTGCGCAAATATTCCCGTGATGGAAAAATCGAACTAATTCTTTTAGATATTTGGGGGATAAGGAATAGAAAAATTAGGATTAGAGAATAAGAAGCCAATGCGAGTAGTTGACCAAAATCTGAGAAGAAAACTGAGAGTGCAGGAATGTCAAATAACCAATTGAAACCAATATTTGCTTTGACTGCCTCAGCCGACATGTCTACTGCTGAACTCAGAACACTAAATTGGTGACCTGCCACATTATGTACATAAACTGATTCGAAATAAGGAACACTAAGCAGTATTGGCACCAAGAAAGCAACGATAATGTAGATATTTTTTCTTCTAAATTTTATAGAACCACTCAACTTAGTAATATTCGATGATTTTGGAAATACCTTAACAGCTGAAACTAGTAAAAACCATAATGTAACAAAAAGCAAGGCAACTGGATATGTCTGAGATGTAATAAAAAAGATAAGACCCAAAAATAGTGCATTTAGAATAGACAATTTCTCTTTTAGCAAAAATACAAAAATCAAGCCCATGCTGCAAATCGAAACATAGAAAGACAATAAGACAGGTAAGCCTCCCCAAGAAATTGGTGAATATGATAAGCCAATTGTGAAAAACGCAGCTATTATTGAGCCCAAAATCGAGAGAGATTTCTTTTCAAAAAGACATTTCATTGCACAATAGATAGAAAGAACGATCAGGCAAGGTAAAATAGCACTTACCATTATAACAATTTTCTGTATCAAGACTCCTTCCAAAGTCATGAAAAAAGCGCAAAGTGTATGGGCTGATAATGGGTAATAGAGGGCGAAGTTAGCATATGGCTGTGAAATATGTGTTATCAATGCGTTTGGATTGTCTAAAATGATTCTAATCATTAATGTGTGATCTGCACCGTCATCATTTGTCGATCCATAGTGATTTGATATTAGCAGAGATGAGAGGAATATGCTTGTTAGAAGAATAATGAACACAGCGATAACTGGGGCATAACTTCGTAAACGAATTTTCTTGGGTAACTTTAAATTAATATTATGACGAGTGGCGGCAAAACCAATAATTGCTATTGTAATTATGATCAAGGTTGATTCGGAAAATGATAGATTAAATGTAGAAAAAATTAGTACGAAAAGAAAAATAAAAATGAAGCCAAAAAATATTCTAAAATTGGTTTTTACCAGAAAATCAAAAGAACCAAAAGGATCAGCTTTTTTGCTTAAAGCATAAATCAGCCTTAAAATGCCTGAACCAACCAAATACAAGGTTAGCAAAGCTAAAAGAGAAAACAGAACAGAATCCAATAATGTAATCTCAGTCCAGTCCCACCACATAATTACATTACCGTTTTCTCTTTTACCAAATGTGCAATTGTTTCAACTATTAATTTGCAATTCCCAATTTTCCAGGAAACCAAAGGCGAAGTCTTCCTAATTTTTGAAACACTACCTTAAATCTTCTTATTTCTTCTCCGTGTCTTATATGCTTAGCCAAATTTTGCTTATAGATTTTGTGACAATCATGTTTCCTATTTTTTAGTCATTCGCTTAAGATAAAAAGAATAATTCTTGCAACCTCGTATTGGAATCATTTAAGAGTATTGATTATAGAATCTTTTCAAAAATGTCTGATTTTGCCTCATTCTAAATGAAGGATCGGAAAAGAAGAAGCATAGTTTTTTTAGACATATGCAATCGAGAGTTTTGAATACGATAGGAAATGAAAGCAAAGAAAGCGATTTTTCTATAATATATTATTTGTAGCGTCTACTGAAAGCTTCGTGAGAAGAGCTGAATAATAATAGAAAACGATCTTTCAACTTAATATTTACTTGATCTGAACCTCAGCGACTTAAGCGGCAGATTGAAGAATTATCAATCAATGAGGGAACATTTTTGAAATTAAGAGTCCCCTACTTTTCTGACATATATTCTGAATTCATAAGACTTGTTAATACGTAAATGACTAGCTAAGTTTCAGAGGCACCAAACTTTGGTCAGATTATCAACGGCACTGCAAGAAAAAAAAACAAGAAAATCCATAGAACGCAGAACCCAAAGATGCTCTTCTGACAAATTATCAATAAAAAATGAAAACAAAGTTTCAGTTTTTCTAAAGAGCATTTTGAAAAAAGCAGAATTTGCACGAAAGATTTGTTGAAGGATAGATTTTAAATGAATAAATACAAATTCATTTCTTATATTTTCATTATTTTCTTCCTGTCTGCGATTACAGTTTCGCTACTTACCAATAATGGTCCTATTGCAAAGTCTCAGAAGCAAACAATTCTCTTTCAAACCAACGGAAACGTGGAAAACAATTCCAGAAATAACTATGGATTTTCGAACGATTCATATGTTTCGTCAACAGCTGGATTAAATATAACATCAACACCTATCACGTCCGCTTCATACCCTTCACCAACTACCTCAGACCCACCACCAACTACCTCAGACCCACCACCAACTACTACTCCGATTTCAAATCTTTCTTTTCCAGTTTTTAACGTTACAACAATCAATTATCAATGCAGTACAGGTGACCCCTCTGCCGCCATACAAAATGCCATATATTCTCTTCCCCAAAATAGGACAGAGCCATTAAACGTGACATTACAAGGTCAGTTTGATTCTGTCCATAACATCGTCTTAGAAAACAACATAAATTTTGTAGGTCAAAACGCAGTATTAATTGGGGTAAATAATACAAACATGTTTATCTTAAATCCGAATGCAACCACTTTTAATGAAGTTCACAAAGTTTTCAGTATTGATGGTTATGACCATCTCTTTACTGATTGGATAAACCTTCACAACGTTACTTTTCAATCCATAAACTTTCAACATCCTCTGGAACCTGCAAGTGGCGACTATGCAATTTATTGTTTCCAAAGCAACTCAACAGGATGGGGAATAAACGATAATATCAATATTTACGGTTGTACATTTAATGGATTTTATAGCGGATTTTACGGGCTACCGATTAATTCTTGTTTTGAAAATAACGTCTTCAGCAACTACACGAGCAATGGTTTCATGTTGCCCTATGGATTTAGTGTAACTATTAAAAATAATACTTTTGACACTCCCGCAACCAGTTTAGAAGTTCTTTCTTATCCGGGTGATTATCCGACAATAGGGTTGCACTTGCTTGATGTTAATTTTTCGTGTATAGTTTGCAATAATACTTTCATAACAAATGATTATTCGGTTGGATTGGCAGTTGTTAGTAGCACAGGAAACATCACCGTTACAAACAACATTTTTATGGGAAATGGGCAACCTATCGCCGTTGATTTTTACTCGAGACCATTTTCTACCGAAGGCCTCTATGTTTATGACAATATTGGTCAATCAGATTTTTCAATCCCTTAGAAAGTTAAGAGAAAAATCAAAAAAAATCAAGAACCCACTATTCAGCCATCTGCTATCCTTATAAAAGCTATATAATCAGACTTAAATCTCTCTTTAGATCTTAATAAGTAGCAAGGGAAGAAGGCTTGCTTATAAATCTGCAGAGATTTCGCTCTAAAACTTCTGTGATAACTCTGCTGGTAATAATTGTTGCAAGTTTATTTGCAGTCATTATGATTCAAAATAATTTCGCTGCAAGCGATATAACATTAACAAAGTCTAAACCTTTTTCAGTATCAATAAATCCATCTGGCCTCATCCAACTCCAACTTAATCAAAGCCAAGTTTTTATAGCAAACTCTAGTCGCGAGGATATTCCAATAACATATAAATGGTCATTCGAAAGTTCATCTGTCGTTTCGGCTACTAACCAAACTGACTATCTTTTAATAACCCATGAAAATGGAGTTGTTTTCAAGCTCTTGTCAAACAATATTGATTTTTGCTGGCTAAGAGCAACTTTAAGCTCAAATGATATAACAGCCAATGCAACAGTCTCAATAGAACACATAACCTCGCCTCTGATTGAGCAAGCTAACCAGCCAACCATTAACCAACCAACAAGCCAACCAACAATAGCACCTACCCCAACCCAAACGCAAACACCATCAGAAAACCAAGATTATAACCAAAACGACCCTATTACAACAACAATTAATCCACTTCTAAATGCAGATTTAATTGTGCAAAACAACGCGAAACTTCAGTATCAAGTAATCAATGCCGCAGACCACAGCATCATAACAGACGACTCTTCAAGCTCTGCCAATTTAACACTAAACAAAGCGATTGCAAATGGAGGAACAATTGCCATAATGTCAGGCGATTACTCAGGCGCCCAACTAATTGTTCCGTCTAATGCTAACATAATAGCATCCCCAGATTCAAAAGGAATAAAATACGCATCGATTGCAAATGGCGCAAAAATCAATGAACCAAATTTCAACACCGCATTCGGTGGCTACCAAACAGGCGCCTACACGGTAACCACAAACTCTACAGCATCAGCAACAACTAACACTTATTATCTCGCATTCAAACCTGACAACAGCATATACTACACCTCAACCAACGCAAGTTATACGCTAAATAGCGCCACAGACAATGGCGGAGGAGTTTTTATTGTTGGGAACCTAACATTAACCACCCCAATTATATTATCTAAAACTGGAACCAACCTTTACTCAGATGGATCAGGGATCCTTGTTTTTAATGGTGTCAACGGCCTAAACATTACTGCTTCTGGAGTCACCGTTTATAATTTAGCTATAGACCAAACAGACCGCGCTCGAACAAAAACTGGGATAACCTGCTATGGAACCTCTAGCAAGCTAGTAGGTTATGAAACTTTTAGTAACCTTAAACTTTGGGGCTGGAACAAAGCGTTGTTAGTGATGTACACAATTTCCAGCAAAGTTACAGGCATAGACACATCATTTAGCTACACGGGGCTAGATATTTGGGGTCAAAGCGCCAATAATGTTTTTTCTAATTGCCAATTTTCAAATTATGGAACAAATCAAACAACCGTATCAATAGAACGTGATGATAACTTAGATGTTTCACCTGAAGGCAACATTATATCAAACTCTGTTATATACGGCGGAAACTTGGCTATCAATCTGCAATATGCATTTGCTACGCAGATCTCAGATTCAATTATTGATGGTTGGACTGAGAAAGGTGTAAAAATTCTTGGACGCCAAGGTAACTCTCTATCAAACAATTGGATCGGATGCTCAAATTCGGCAGGTCCTAACAGCATTGCTGTCGAAATTAGCTCTGTCTCTGCAGACATCAAAGGAAACACATTGTTCGCTTATAACTGGAGTATTTATATCCATTCAAGCGCGAATTGCCTGATAAATGATAACAACTTCATAAGCGCAGCAATAGTTGACGTCAATTTGATTAACAATAACGGCGGCTCAATTACTAATAATGATCTTTCGGCTTCATCACAATTTGGAATTGCCCTGCAAAATTCCGATGGTTTCTCAATTTATAGTAATACTTTAACAGGAAAGAGTACCGCAATAAACGTGATTACAAGCAGTCATAATTCTATAGTAGCAAATATCATCAATGGAACCCAACAAAACGGGATAATATTTGATGGAAGCGGTTATAATAGCGTTACAGGTAACTCAATTTATAATAGCGGTCAGCAATCAAATAATTCTTATTCTGATATTTGGCTTCTTGATGGTTCAACATATAACAATGTTTGCGACAATACTATCACAGCATTAGGAACTAATAGAACTTCTTGGGGTATTCTGGAAAGTTCAATGGCGGATGACTACAATGTGTATTCCGGGAATGTACTCACTGGTCAAGCGGCTGGAGCAATAGGCATCAATGGGTCTCACTCATTGCGAGGAGCTAATATTCCAAACATTGGATAAAATGAATTGCATAAAAACTGAATTTTGCTTACAATTCATTACATCTTGTCCATAGAAATAATCCAAAACAGCTTAATCGATCAATTACTTAACTTAATTATTAAATGTAATTAAGCCGAATATCAATGCCTTGCCCGAATTGCATCCATTTTTAGAACCGAAAAATAACTGCCAAATTTAAAAAGTCAGTTTAAACAATTTTCTCTGTACCATGCAATGGTCTTTATTAATCCAGCCACAAGGTCTGTTTTCGCTTCAAAATCGAATTCTCTTTTTGCTCTTATTACATCCAAACATCTTCTAGGTTGTCCGTCAGGTCTTGACTTATCCCACACTATTTGTTCTTTAAAACCCGTTAGCTTGGCAACCAAGTTCACCAACTCTTTGATTGTTACTTCTTTTCCCGTTCCAAGGTTTATAGGATCAGGTTTGTCATATTTTTCTGTAGCTGCTATTATACCTTCAGCAGCATCTTCTACATAGAGAAATTCACGAGATGCACAGCCAGTCCCCCAAATAGTTACATCTTTTTCATCTTTACGAACTGCTTCAGTGAATTTTCTAATAAAGGCGGGTATAACATGAGAAGACTCCAGGTCAAAATTGTCGCCTGGACCATAAAGGTTTACAGGTAACAAATAAATTATGTTCATTCCATACTGTTTACGGTATGCCTGTGCCATTACAAGAAGGGCTTTCTTGGCGATTCCATACGGTGCATTTGTCTCTTCAGGGTAACCGTTCCATAAGTCACCCTCTTTAAACGGTGTTGGGGTAAACTTGGGATAAGCACAAACAGTTCCCAACTGAACAAACTTCTGAACGCCTTCTAGCCTAGCAGCCTCCATAAGTTGGACGCCCATTAAAATATTGTCAAAAAAAAGTGTCCCAGGATATTTTTGATTGAAACCAATGCCACCGACTCTAGCCGCTAGGTGAATAACAATATCCATATCTGCTACCGCTTTCTGACAGTTACCCCAAATTTTCAAATCACAATCTTCATGAGAAGGAATCGAAATTTGACTTCTTAAAACCCCTCGCTTATGGACCAAGTTTTCTACTAAGTGACAGCCTAAAAAGCCGGAACCACCAGTTAACAAAACTTTCTTATCTTTCCAAAAACTCAATCGGTTTTCCACCAACGGTCTGGAAAATGCTTCTGCAGAAACTCATCACCCTCACCAATTGGCTGCAATCCAGCCTTACGCATATCTGCATCAACCATAATTTTGACCAAATCATCAAACTGTACTTTTGGCGACCAACAAATAAGCTTTTTAAGCTTACTAGAATTCGCCGCAAGATCACATGTTTCGGTAGGTCTCAAATATTTTTCATCACATTTTACATAGTCTTTCCAATTTAAATCGACGTAAGAAAAAGCTGTTTCAACAAACTCAAGTACTGAGTGCTGGTGACCAGTACCAACCACAAAATCATCTGCCTCATCTTGCTGAAGAATCTGCCACATAATTTCAACATATTCAGGTGCAAAACCCCAGTCCCTTTTTGGTTCAAGATTGCCTAAGTACAAGAATTGCTGTCTCTTTGCGAGTATATTTGCTATTGCCATGGTAACTTTTCTAGTTACAAATATTTCACCCCTTCGAGGGGACTCATGATTGAATAAAATTCCGTTACAAGCAAACAAGTTATAACCTAATCGGTAGTTCTTTGTCATCCAATAGGCGTATACTTTAGCCACGGCATAAGGACTTGTAGGGCTAAAAGGGCTATCTTCATTTTGGGGGGAAGATGTCCGCCCGAACATTTCGCTGCTTGAAGCTTGATAAAACTTCGTATTATTCCCACTCCTCCGAATAGCCTCGAGGATTCTCGCAGTCCCAATACCACTGACATTCGCAGTGTACTCAGGCATACTAAAGCTTACTTTAACATGGCTTTGTGCTCCTAGGTGGTACACTTCTTGCGGTTTAATGTTGTACAAAATATTGGATATTTGTTCTGAATCAGAAAGATCTCCATAATGCAAGAAGAGCTTAGCGTTAGGCTCATGAGGATCAACATAGATGTGATCAATTCTTCCAGTGTTGAAAGTACTCGCTCTACGAATTATGCCATGCACTTCATAATCTTTTGATAACAAATACTCCGCTAAATATGAGCCATCTTGACCAGTAATGCCCGTAATGAATGCTTTCTTCGTTACTTACCACCAGAGATATTACTTGAATATTTCTTGAAAGCTATAAAACTATGTGTGAACAAGATACTTTTGGGCTCAAAATTTTAAGAAAACACATAATGAATGAAATAGTAATATTTGCCAATATGATACTTCAATCAAATAGCCAAAAGCTATCTGTGGCTAATTTGATTATAACAAAGCCAGCAACGTGTCTGCAATGGTCTTGATTTGTTGGTCAGTTACACCTGGATGTATTGGTAATGAGAGCACTTGGTTTGCTGTTTTTTCCGTTTCTGGAAGGTTGCAGGTTCCAAAGGCCTTATAGTAGGGCATCTGATGAACCGGCGTGGGATAATAAGCCTCAGCGCCAATACCTTTGCTATGCATTTGCTCAATTATGCTATTCCGTTGAGGGGCAGATGCATTCTTGATTCTAATTGTATAAAGGTACCAACTAGATTTTCGATTCCCTAATTCTGGAGGCAACGTTATTTTATCTGATTTGTTTAAGAGCTCAGTTAGTGTTTGAGCGTTATGGGAGCGTATAGCCAAAAACTTTGGCAACTTCTTCAACTGCTCAACACCTATAGCAGCTTGGATCTCCGTCATTCGATAATTCGTACCTAACATCAGAGAGCTATATTTCACTTTTTCACCATGCGTCCTAACCATCCGCACCCTTTCTGCAAGCCCATCGTTATCAGTAGTGACCATACCACCTTCCCCTGTGCCAATATTTTTAGCCGCATACAAACTCCAGCATGCAATGTCGGCTACAGTCCCGGCAGGCTTGCCTTCATAAGTTGCTCCATGCGACTGAGCAGTATCTTCAATAACAACAATACTATGTTTGACTGCAACTTTTGTGATAAGCCGAGTATCAGCAGGCAAACCGTAAAGATCTACAGGAATCACCGCTTTAGTTTTTTCCGTAATAGAACTCTCAAAAGCCTCAGGACTTAGTGTATAGGTTTGGGGATCTATATCAGCAAACACAGGTTTAGCACCAGCTAAAACAACTGCTTCAGCTGTGGCGACAAATGTAAAACTAGGCAATATTACCTCGTCACCAGGTCCAACTCCGGCTGCAAGTACAGCGGCGTGAAGAGCTGCAGTCCCTGTGTTAACCGCTATTGCGTGTTTCACTCCAGCAAAAGCTGAGTAAAGTTTTTCAAACTCAGATACTTTTGGTCCGGCACCTAAGCCAGTTGTAAGTATTCCACTTCGCATGACTTGTATGACAGCTTCTATTTCTTCATTGCCAATTTTAGGCAAATTGATAGGAATCAAACCCAATAGCCTCCTGTTAGTCACAATAGTTTTTACCACAATATTTCAAGTTATTTATGGAGTACTTCACTTCAAAACAAATATTAGAAAATATTGAACTATTCCGTCGCCGCAGCAAGAATTTTAACGATTTTTTCAGAAGCTTTTCCATCTCCAAAAGGATTATTCTTAAAACGAGTCTTCAATTGATCATAGTTGCAGTTGATGTAATCTACTGCATTAATTATTTTCGTTGGATCAACACCGGTGAGAAAGCTAACACCCATCTCCACAGGTTCGTTCCACTCGGTTCTTTCCCTCAAAGTCACGCAGGGAACTTTAGACCAAAAAGATTCTTTCTGCAAGCCGCCTGAATCAGTAAAAACAATTTTTGAACTCTTTAGAAGAGCCAACATTTCGATGTAACCAATTGGATCGATTAGCCGGATATTGCCATCATCTAAAATGAGTCCACCTTCTTTTAGCCTATTTTTCGTTCTTGGATGAACTGGAAAAATTACATCCATATCTGCTTTCTGAATAGCCTTAAACAAACTTCGTAGTTTAATGGGATCATCGACATTTTCAGCTCTATGAGTAGTCAAAACAGCAAAGTCTCGACCCTTCAGATTTAATTCGTTAACTATGCTGCTTTTTTTTGCTTCCTTTTGGGAACTTAAAAAAACATCCAACATAGTGTCACCAACCAGATTTACTTCCCCAAGAACGCTTTCTGAACCCAAATTCTCCTTACACTTGCTCGTTGGCGCAAAAAGAATCGCTGAACAATGATCAATCAATCTTCGGTTGACCTCTTCGGCCATTTGCATATCGTAACACCTGGCACCTGATTCAAGATGAGCTACAGAAAAGCCTAGCTTAACGCTTGCAAGAGCGCCAGCTAAAGCAGAATTTGTGTCCCCAGGAACTAAAACAATTGAAGGCTTGCCTAAAAGCAAATATTTTTCGAGACGAAGCATGATTTCCGCAGTTTGGAATATATGAGAACCTGATCCTACATTGAGATTCACGATAGGTTGGGGCGGCGAAAGCTCCTCAAAAAAAACCTCGGAAAGAGCATGATCATAATGTTGTCCTGTATGAATAATTTCTAGGTCTAGTCCTTGTTTAAGAGCCCCACTGATAATTGGAGTAGACTTAATAATTTGAGGTCTTGTGCCTAAGATTACTAATATCTTCATTTTTTAGTCATCTCTTGAGATTTGTTAGTAAGTGGGAAACCGTTAATTAGCAAACCTTTTGAACCCCTATCACTTATTTTTCGTGCAGGTACGCCTGCTATAGTTATGTTTGGTTCAAGAAATGATTTGTTAACAACCGAGTTTGCGCCAATTGCTATGCCATCCGCTATTGTTATGTCCCCAAATAGCTTTGCCCCTGGACCGATATAGACATTATTTCCAATACGGGGAACCTTATCTTTGTAGCCTGCCTTCGTACCAATGCTCGTGCATGGGTGAATTCTACAATTGTACCCTATTCGTGCCAATGGATTAACAATTATCGGTCCTGGATGGCTTATGGATAAACCGGCTTCGAAACAATTAGGCTCTATTATGAAACCGGTGTACATCTGTGATTTTCGAAACCGATATAGTAAATAAAAGTAATATGGATTCTTCCCAAAGTTCTTCTTGGAATTTTGGTAATATTCAATTTTTCTTAACAGGCGTTGGAAACTCAAAACTCCACCAACTGCTAAATCTACAAAACGGCTAGACAAAGTCTCAGGCGGCAATCCTATTGCAATTCGGTCAGCTTCTAGATATTCAATATATTCTTTTTTGCTATGAATCATACCGGGATATTATAACGTTTAATGTATAAAACTTTGGATTTCTTGAATTTATTGTTATTTCTTCTTTTCCATATCCCTAAGTTATAATTGGCGAAGAATTAGACAAGCTCCGCGCATCAAAGACCCGCGTGTAAGTCAGAATGTTAACCTTCAAAAAAAGCGATTAAAGAGCGCTTGATTTAACCCGGAACGGATTCAATTATTGGAATGGAGCCCGAATCAAAGATAAGCGCATGTTTGCCAAAATCGCCTTTTATCACCCTTGCAACATCGAACTTTTGGAGAACAAAATAGCCTCATGCCCAAAGCTTTTTAATTTTTTTCTATATTTAATTTGCAATTGGAATAAATCTTCATAGTTATGAGGAAAACAATAACCACCCTTTGAGTAACAGGTATCAATATGCTGAAAATTTGGCAGTTGTTCAACGATGAAAACGTTTTTTCTTGCAACTCGTTTTATTTCTGAAACAGCCGGTTTAATGCTATTTTTTGGTATATGAAGAAGGACAGTGCAGGTATAAACCAAGCCAAAGGAATCTTCTTTAAAAGGCAAATGACTTGCTTCTGCTTGAATAAGTTCAATATTATCTGGAACTTTTCTCTTGCAATTTTTTAGCATGTTTAGCGACAGATCAATCCCAAAGCCTGGAACGCCTTCAATTGTTGAAAGTAATCTTCCTTGACCAACACCTATCTCTAGAACGCTCTCAGGTTTGCAAGTGTCAAAAGCTTTTGCAAGTTCTTTTCTATGAGTTCGTGTCATTAATTTGTTGTAAATTCTTCCCTTACCAATGTGTACAGGGGCTTTTTCTTTGAATTGTTCTGTCCTTTTTTCCCAAAATTCTCTAACTTCAGTTATATCAGTCATAATTCTTATTTCCCTATTAAATCGTTGTAAATTTCGATTATAGCATCAACGCGCCGCTCAATATTGAATTTTTGCTCCACAATCCTTCTTCCAGCCATGCCCATTTCTTTTAACTCCTCTGAATTAGAAATCGCCCATAATATTTTTTCCGCTATTTTTTCAAAATTTCGAGGCTCGACCAAGAAGCCATTATATCCATCAATTATTTGATCACAAATTCCCCCAACATTTGAACCTATCACAACTTTGCCACAAGCCATCGCTTCAGACACGACAAGACCAAAGGCTTCTTGCAAAGATGGAACAACCACGAGGTCACTTAATGCATAATAGAAAGGTACATCTTCGGATGCTATCTTGCCAGTAAAAATAATATTCTTTCTAATACCAAGCTCTTCTGCCAGTTTTTCATGGTATTGACGTAAGAACCCGTCTCCCGCTATAACAAACACAACATTTAGCCTATGGTTAATAACAATCTGTGCTGCTCGTATCAAATATTCTAAACCGTATTTTGGCTCATGTGCTCTCAAAGAAAACACAACAAATTGATTTTCAATCCCAAGTTGGCGTCTTAAGTCTGAGGCATCTAAACTTTCGTTGAATCGACTAGTATCAACGCCATTGGGGATCAACCTCACTTTTTTCGCGTCTGTTGCAATTCTCAATGCTTCATCGTATGTGGCGTTGCTTGCTGCAATTATACAATCAGCGCCTTCCAAAACCGATCGAACCATTGCATCATATTTCTTGTTAAGCCTAACACCATAACCTATGGATGGCTCGACAAGAATGTCGGTCCCATGGACAGTAACCACTAAAGGCCGCCTCATTTCTCTCTTTGCTAATAAGCCAACAAAACCCTCAGGATACGCAAAGTGAGCATGAATAATCTGCAAACTATTTTTGTGAATGACGTTAGAAACAGTTTGAGCGTACTTCGACAAATAGAGGAGCTGCCAGGGGGGCAATAGAAAACTTGCACGTGGAAAAGAACCCCAATGTTTGACAAAGAACGAAACATAACTCAGTCCAAATGAACTATGTATCCCATAGTAATGAATATCAAAAGAGCTACTTTCGATTTCGGTAAAGGTTCTTATTGCATGGATATCCAAGCCTCTTTTAGCAAGTCTGATTGCTTCATCGAAAACAAATGAATATGGATCAAAGATGTTTTTTGGAATTAAACCAGAAATTAAAGCAACGGATAGCTTTTCCATAAATTTAGCGCTGCGAGTCTTTTTTATTATCAACGTTAACAGATAGATTTCGCTTGCCTATTTTTACAGACCATTGATAGAAAGACTGGACGGCAAATATTATTACAACTACGATAATAACACAGAAAACAAAGATCGAAGAGTTTAGTATTGGACCCCAAGGTACCGCAGAAATTTCCCAATATACCATTGATATCGACTGCTGCCCTATGTGGAAAATTCCAGTATAACTAAGATTGCTTAGCACAATAACTCTATTGCTTGAGCAATCAAACTTAAAGATCACTCCGCCGTCAATCTGCACATTATCGCCTGCGACAGACTTAATGTAATTAGGAACATAGGCATGGGGAAAAACTGTCCTTCCATAAACCCAAATCGAAGGATTCCTGCACAAAATGAACGTTCTATTCTCCAATGAAATGTTATCCGGCAAAGTAAGATTGGAAAGCATAGATGAAGATAAGGAGGTTGTCAAGTCTTGCAGTAACAAGTTGCCCGACTGCAAGTTTATCACGTTTTCCTTGCTGTTTGTTGAATTTACAAAAAAGCTAATACCTTCTGGAGGGACTTGTAGCGAAATATTGGTTTGTTTACTTAAGAGTATGCAACTGTAGCTTCCATAGTTCGTGGAAATCAGTTCAACATTTTCGGAGTATTCATCATCTTCGAAGTGTATGGTTGAAAATAAACCGCCCATTGCCGAGAGGTTGCTAATACTAACATCTTGTAGCATTAACGGTTGATTAATTGGCAATCCATTAATGGTTCCGGATGCATTAGTTAACGTTAATGCACCAACGTCATACTCATTATACGGAATAATAGTTGAGCTTGATACTATGTTAATAGACCCATAGAGTTGTACATAATCCCTGACCAAAGTTGAGTCATAGCCTATATACTTCCAGCGAGTATCAGCTGGAGTTGCCTGAAAAACAGGTGTATTTAGTTTTAATAAATTAAATAGACTACCCATTTCTTTGAAGTAAGACCAAGACGTCCCATTAGCGGAATTGAGAACATCAAACAAAGGATTGACGTCAAGATAAATAATTTCTCCCTTGCCCGCCTCCTTGGAGAACGCAAGTGGAACTGACTGATTGTTTCCATCAACATAATTAGCGACCACTTTGGTCTTGTTGTCTCGTGAGAACAAGGACGAAACAGACATATTCCCTATACTAACAATTGACGGGCCATTAGCTGCTTTATTAACTAAAGCGGTTCCATTGGGCTTAGAACTTATTGAAAGCATTTTTGCGAAAGAACCTAATCCATCACCATTAAGCACTATGAGATTTCCACCGTTGTTAACCCAATCAAGATATTGGTTTACTTGTGAACTGCTCCAACCTCTGTCAGAAGAAAGGAGAATATAGTGGCTGTTAAAGACAGAATCATCTCCGCTAAATTTCAAGCAATAATCGAGACCTGAAAGTGATAACATATCTATCGGAAGATTAAAAGTACGATTTGCTATTCTCCCAGCGTTTGAAATTAATGTATCGTTAAGCATATAATCAGGCACTACTAGTGTAAGATTCGACTCTGTGCTTGGAGGATTCAACTGAGGAACACTAAAGATAGTAACACTACTATTTTGATAATCAACGGGGAAATATTTTATCAACCCACTTCCCAAGTACCCGCTTTGAGATAATATTTGAAAATCGCTGTTGTTGACAAATAAGTAATTTATTCCGAGTGAATAAAGCATTTTAAGAAACAATTCAGGGTTAGTTGTGTCCATATATTGGAACGGAAAGTCACTAAACCAATAGACCGAAGTAAGATGATCCAAGCCTGAAAATACGTATCCCAGACGATTTGAAGTTGTCGACAGCCCAAGAACTACTGAATTAGCTGAAGCATTTGCCCTTAAGTAATCAAGTCCTTGAATTTCTGCCTTCGAGTAAACAGCAAGCGGATCATCTTGAGCAGCGATAGAGAAATGATCAAGCGCAAGTACATTAGATCCGACACCACTCAATACGATGATACAAATTAAGAGACCTGATAATATAGCAAAAAAAGGTCTTTTGGCTTTTCCAATTCTTTGTCTGAAATGCAGTTTTGCAAAAAGCTCTGTAACAAGGAAGGCACCAAAAATGCTTAAAGGAATTATCATAAAAGAGCCATAGAGACGTTTTTCCCAATAAGTGCCACTGGCGATTAGGTTGAAATTAACATTAACAAAGGATATAATTATTCCAGCTATAAAAACCGACAAAAGCGAAATAGCCAGAAACTTGGAGTTTGCTAACTTTGTTTGATTGCTTAGAACGAGATATGTTAAGCCGAGCAACCCTAAGAGAAGAGATATTCCAGAGGTAACGGGATAAATATACCACGGTTTTAGACCAACTGCTCCAAGGCTTCCAGTAATGTCTAATCCAATTGTCGAATTCCAAGCAAAAAATGAGACAATATACAAAGCCCATAACACGCAGACGGCTAGAATAGAAATGTATTTTGGAACATTAAAACTGAAACTTTTGAGTTTAAAGTCCTTAAAGTGGAATCGCAAAAATGTGAGGGTAACTGACAGAAAAAGCGCTGGCAAAAGTTCATTCATATTAAAATAAAAGTGCGATGGAAAAGCGAGACCAACAATAAAAACGGTTAACAAACCAATAAGAATCGATATGTTAAACCGTTTAAGTCTAGCGAAATTTTCGCTTTTAGCAAAAATGAGGAAGATGTAATAAAATAAAACAAAGAAAACGATTTCGGAACTATGGATTAACAGACCTTCTGCAACCAGAAAAACAGTTAGGACACCGCTTGCAATTGAAAAATCGCCTTTTCTAAACATGAGATAAATAAGAACAAAGAAAACTGACAAACTGAAATACTGAGGAATTGGACCATAAATAAAACTATAAATTATGTCATTGTAAGTCACATTTCCAGCGAAAATGAGCAATGTCCCCCAATCTGAACCCAGCCCAAACATTACCACTAACCAACCGAACCCTGCAAAAAGAGACGCAATAACCGTAGATATGATTGGCACTCGAGGATGCGCTTCGCCGACAATGGTACGCACCATTAGATAAAACGCTAAAATAAAAAAGAAATTTATGAACGCATAAATCATCCAGCCATTTAATGAAGGAAAACCTGTCAACTGAAAAAGGGTAAGAAAATGGAAGGAAAACCAAGTTTCAGCATTCAAATAAGACAAATGTGATGATGAAAATAAGCCCCCGTTGGCTACACGTAAAACCGTGTAATAGTGATCCCACATATCACCCGTAGAACCCAATTGGTAACTCGAGTAATACGCAATCCAACCCACAATAAAAAATAAGAATATACAAAGTATTATCAAATGTTCAATTCGTAGTTTGATTTGCAGTTCCTTATTCTCAGAAGTTACAGCTATGCTTTTCAATTGAAGTAGAGAATAACTGACAAAAATTACAACATTAACAATTAAGCTTAGCCAAAAGACATTTGTCAACCCCCAATTAATGAGAAGCGAAACAAAAGATAATACACCCATCAGAAAAACGCTAATGAAGAAAGAGGAAACGAGCAACGCTAATCCTCTAAAATACCGCTTTCTATCTAAAAGTTGAAGCAAACCGAAACCAGGCAAGATTGATGAAAGAAGTATGCCTGCAAATAAACGAATATAATTTAATGCAGGTATAGAGAGCCAACTTACAAATTGGGTATCCATAGCCGAAGGAATGAGCAAGACAATGAGAAGGCAGGCAAGGTATAGAATAATAACAAAAAGCTTTCGGGAAACCAAGCCAACTCTATTCTTAAGATTAAGCTTCAGTACCGCATCATCTGCGCCTCTGAACAGAAATACAAATAATAAGAAGGTTAGAATTCCAAAAGTAAGAGAAAAACCAAATTTAGAAGGCATTTTTGCCAACAATAATATTAGGATAGCAACCAATGATGCCATCGCTAAACCAATTAAATAGAAGGTTGATTCTTTGGTAATGTTCAATTCAGACGAAAATAGATCTAACATATCAACCATATTACCGGGAATTTGCCAACCATTGAGTTACAACAAGCTTGTGCTGCATTGCTTAAGCACTTAAAACTTTATTGATAAAATCTACGGAAATCTTGTCTCTGTTAAATTCTTGCTCAATTAAGAGCCTTGCTCTTTTGCCTGCAACAACTCTAAATTCTTTGTCTTTAGATAATCTCTCTATAACATCAGCCAATCCGTCAACATCCAAGGGATTTACAGTTAAACCAATACCTTTTTCGCGAATTAAATGGGCTAATATTGAATCTTCAAATACGGTTGCGATAACAGGTAAACCAGAAGCGCAATATTCCCAGAACTTTGCCGGCAACCCATTTTTCCAAAGCGGGTTATCATCATAAGGTACTATGCCTGCGTTTGCGCTGGCGATGATTTTCGACAACTCCTTTACATCGCTTTTATTACCCAGATAAGTGACAGAATTTTTTAGACCATTATCACTAGCATACGTTAAGATGCTGTTTAAGACCGTGTGATTGGTTTCTCGTCCCACCATAATGAGTTTAATATTGTTAATGCCTCTATCAGCAAGTTTCCTTAAAGAAGAAACAACAATATCCAATCTATAATACTCGCCAATACCACCAGAATAAACAATCTTGAACAACCCATCGTCTATTTTGTTTTCAATAGGCTTAAATGAAGAACTGCTTGCGCCATTAGGAACAAGAAGTACATTGTCAACCCCATTTTCTTTCAAGGCTTTTACAAACGGTTGGGTTACAACTGAAACAAAAGATGCTCGACTATAGAATAGACTGGGCCAAATCTTTTTTATGAATTTGTAAAATCGCCTTGAGAATGAAGGCAGCGCTGAAAAAATAAACTGATTTTCCCACTCGTCTCTATAGTCAATAACAGTCTTTATTCTCAAAAGTGCACATGCAATCAAGAAACCAGAAGCTGAATCACCACCCGGAAATGAAACTACTGCAATCTTAGGTCTTCGTCCAATGAGGATAAAAGTTGAAATCACTAAAGATGATAATAAATTAGCAGTAAAAATAAAGGGATTTGGCAAAGGAATTTTAAAAATTAGATTAATGATGTTTAAGTTTGAAATGTTTTTGATGCCTCTTTGCTCTAAAGCCTTTGGAGAGAAAATCCCAATAATATCTACAGGGTAACCTTTTGCTGTAGCAGCTTTCGCAAAAGAACTTATTCTTGTCCATGGTGCTCCTGGAGTAGGATGTGATTCATCCAAGAAAAAGACCGTTCGGCCAGGATTTGATTGATAACGAGACATAATTACACTATGTGTTCTAACAGTTGCGATTTCTTTTAACAAATACCCTTCAAATGAGTATTTGAAAAAATGGCCGAGTCTGAGACTTTACGCAATCGCTGAATGAAATATCTTTTTCGGACGAACATCTTGAGGTTTAACAAAAAGCTGATTATGCTCTTATCTAGTGATAGCAAATATTGCATGCTTTTGTTCCTATGAAAATCTGGTGGCCGAGTAACAAGTCGATGAACAATCCAACCAACATGAAGTGTGGGCAGTAGAGCAAATAAAAATAGTGGAAACCGCGTCAATAGGTCTTTCGTGTCATAATTTTTAAAATAAGTAAAGAGCATGTTTCTATAAATTCTTACATACCTTTCAGGAGACGATCCGGCGGAACCTCCGCCTAAATGCACAACCAAGAATTCAGGTGTGTACACTGATTTGAAGCCTGCGAGATTTGTTCTAAAGCCTAAGTCGTAGTCTTCCCAATCAGTCCAGAAGTCTTCATCAAAGCCGCCTATTTTATCTATAACACTTTTTTTGTAAAGAACGGCACAGCCGGAATTTGCCAGATTTTGTGATGATTGGTCATAAATGCGATTAAGATACTGAGTTGAAAAGCCTTGTGTAAAAAACGGAACGATTAAGCCTCCGTTAGTGAAATATTGCCCAAACCACACGCTTCCGTCATAGTGCATTATTTTGCAACTTACGCTTGCAATATTATTGTCTGATTCTGCAACGCTAACAAGTTTACTCACAAAATTAGGCTTGACTTCAGTATCGTTATTCAATACTATAACATACTTGCCATTGGCGGATTTTATCCCTAAATTATTTCCCTTTGAGAAACCATAATTGTAACCTAATTCGACGATTCGTAGTCTTGGATCATCCGCAAAGTTCTTTCGTATTAATTCTACACTGTTATCAGCAGATCCATTATCAACAAGCAAAACTTCGTAATCTGAGGCACTCTGGTTGAGCAATGAAGCAATGCATTTGCCGAGAAAACGTTTGCCATTCCAATTAAGGACTATAACAGAGGCAATTGGCCGATTGTTTTGCATAAAATCCTTCGCTAAACCTGAGGAGCTACTTTGCTAAGGCGAATATATTCCTTAAAAGCACTGCTTAAGGGAGAGATAAAGCCCATTTCACTTAACCATTTATCCGAAACTTTTCGCTTGTTCTGAACAAGTTGTCTTTTACTTAAGATAGATGATAAATGCCCATAAAGCCAGGAATATGCCTTTGCCTTCATTTTAAGGCACTCAATATTACGACTCTTGACCAGCAAAATTCCCTCACCTAAGTCAAATGCAACAGCAAACATGATACCTATAAACAGGTTTTTTAGTTCTAAATTCTTAAAAATAGTTATGAACGGATCTTTAGTTCCATGAAATGCTTTTAACGGAGAAAGCCTGCCTTCACCCGAAGTGCCTCCATAATTGTGATAAACAACCGATTCTGAACAAAAGAGAGTTTTGTAGCCTAGCAACCAAGCACGCCAACCCAAATCAGTATCCTCCAAGCAAGCGAAATAATCTTCGTCAAAACCACCTAATTGCCTGAAGACATCCTTGTTAATTAGCATTGAAGAAGCGCAAGGGTAACCTGTAAGAGAACTCTTGATCCAACCATCATCTGCTTCAAGAAAACCAACAGCGTAACCTCGACCTACCACGGTTAGTTTTCCACCTCCAAAATCGACAAGACTACGATTTCGCATCATCAACGTCTTACTTCCACATATCGGAATAGAGCGTTCAACAGAAGCTTGGACGAGTTCCAGCAACCAATTTTGGGTAACTTCAGTATCATTGTTCAAAAAAGCAATATACTGACCATTCGCAAATTTCACACCTCTATTGTTTCCACCACCAAAACCAAAATTTTGGTGCAACTTAACAATGCGTACCCAAGGAAAATTGCTCTCAACAAATTCTGTGCTGCCATCTGTTGACCCATTATCAACCAACAATACTTCGAATTTCGATTTAGGATAGTTGGTTAGAGCAAGAGAAGAGAAACAAGTTCTAAGAAAACTCCTTCCATTATAATTAAGCACAATAACGGTAACAAAAGGTTTCGACTCTGACATTAAATTAACGTTTCCTATGCTGGCCGCAACACGAAACTGCAAAAGACACTAATTTATTATTTTTCATTTTGCTCTTCCATTAATTGTGCAAATAGTGCCTTTGCTTTCTGACCTATTGCTGTAATTGTGACTTCCCGTTCAACATAATTTCTTCCGTTAAGCCCCATCTCTAGACTTTTTTTGGGGTTGGCAATTAAATAAGAAACGGCTTCAGCAAGTAATTTGGAATTTTCTGGTTCGACTACAAGCCCAGAATGCGATTCAGAAATATACTTAGCTGGCTCACCCTCAGCACAGCAAATAATTGGTCTACCCAATGCTTGATACTCGTATAATTTTGAAGGAATTCCAGGATACGGTCCACCGTAGTTTTTTAGGGGCAAAATTAAAGCGTCTGCAGAACCCAAAAGATTCGCAACCTCGCGTCTTGAACCAAGCAGTTTATCACTTAAAACAACATTCGTCTGATTGAGTTCTTTGAGCCTATTTCTAATAGAATCCAAACACTCGCCGTTGCCATGAATAATAAACACGACGCTTAACTTCTTCTCGTCAAGAATTTTTGCTGCTTCAAAAATCTGCTCAAAATCATATCCTACCCCTAGTACGCCTGCATAGATTATCTTAAAAGGCTCACTTTCCAACCTATTTTTTGCATCAGCTTTGAAGACAGCTGCATCTACACCCACCTGGATAACGTCAATCTTGCTTTCGTTTACTCTGTACTTTCGATTAATTGTATTGACGTACCCGGGGCTAATCGGCGCAACCGCATTGCCTTTTGAGTAAAAAAATCTATAGATAATGGCGGCAATTTTAAGAAGCAAAGAGTTTTCATCAACCATTTTGAGCATGGGCAAATCTTCAAGGGTCAAGTCACAGACATCAAGAACCACTGGTACCCGCTTTACTTTGCTATAAAATACCCCAGGAACCCAACTTCCACCCCAAACAGTATCAATCTTTCCAATCCAAGGCAAAGCAAATAGTGACGAAACTGCAAAAAAACCTATGAGAAGTAGTCTTTTTATAAGACCCTCAGATGTAAGGGGAGGCATAAAAGATCTAATGACTTTGGTTTTTCCAATCCATTCAACTTTGATTGGAATCCGCCTGTATTCTTTAGGTATGTTGCCATGTGGATAATGTGGGAAACCAGTTATTACAGTTACATGACAGCCATTTGCAACTAAGCCCTTAACCAGATTGTTTGTCCTTGTCGCAACACCCCCTAAGTCAGGAGGAAAGTATTGAGATATCAACAGAATTTTCAAAGAGTAAATCTCAAAGAATCTTGTTCAAGTTTTATTTATAACAGAAGAAGCAATTGGCGCTTAAATCTATGAAGCATCAGAAGGTTTTAATTTGTAAAGTTTCGGAGCTGAGTTTATAATTTCTACAGCCTTGTTCATATCAAAATCGATTGCTTGACCATACCATTCTAACGATGAAAAACGCGGCTTGTTTTCTTGCTTAATTATTTCAAATGCTTGCGACCTAGTCAACTTTCCTTCTCTTATCTGGTGGCTTCTAAAAATATCAAACTCTGTAAACCCAGCCATGGTCAAATAAACATAATTGTAGAACGCTGCAGTGCCGTCATCGGTACGCCAAGTTGCTATCGTGTCACTTTCTCTTTCCCAATCAAACTTTTCAGTTATAGTTTTTATTATCTGCTTCTCATCCCAATCCAAGTAATGGAATAAATACAGATAATCATCAGTCAACATGTAAGAAGCGTAAAAAGCAAATAACGTGTCAAACATCGACTTGTTAATGTAAGCAGGGTTTTTAACAAATTGTTTGAAATAATAATACATCATCTTCAATTTGTTACCGCCGGAAATACCTGTCATTCTCTTAAGCGCGTTTTTACTACCCTGTGTAGTAACATTACAAAAACCGTATTTGAAAAGCCCTGTCCCTTCTTCACCTTCATAGCCTCCACAAAAAATAAAAAGCTTGATCCCAGTTTGCTTGCGAACTTTATGGAAATAATAGTAGAACTGCTTATCACCAGCCATAAGTATTGGAACCATTCCTAAGTCAGGTCTCTTCAGCCAAGCCTTGAGGTTTTTTCGGATGTTTGCTCTTTTTGTTCTTATATCAGCAGAAATAACGATGTGTTCAACCCCAAGCTTTCCCACTACTCTTGCTTGGTTTCTGCGTGCAAGATCATTTACCATGCCCCAATCGTAGGTAAAAGTAATAGGATGCAATCCTAAGGTGTTTTTAATATATTCTAATCCGAATGCGCTGTCTCTTCCGCCACTGAATCCGATAAGAACGTCTGGTTCGCCTGAATTATTTTTGAATGCGGAAATAAATTCATTAAGCGCTTTTTCTCCCTTCAGGTAATTGCCTCTGGTATCATAGTCCCTGCAGTAGCTACATACGCCTTGTTCGTCATAGCTTATGTAGGGCATCGTTTCAGGCAAGAGGCATCGGGTACATCTTTTTAGCACATTTGCGTTTGAGTAGAGTGCCTCCCAGTTCTGAATCATTGTTTGCTTGGTTTTTTCGCGTAAAAGATAGTGACTAGGATCCGGGAGAGCTGTTACTGTTCGGTCGTAGAGCTCAAAGATGTTTGCCTTTAGTTTTAAGGAAACACTGTCTATGCAGTCAACCGAAGTTTCGTTCAATGAAAACATACACTTTTTTGTTAGACTAAAATCAAAAAGGTAGCCTTGGCCTGCTTTAACTTGAGTTGCCGACTGATCAGCAAACAAAGTTTTTAACATTTTATGGCTTATAGCTTGCTGAAGAATGAATTTTTCGGAAGCAAAAACAAGCACTTTCTCACTTTTACTTAAAGCCATATAGAGTGAACCTGTATTAGAAGCAAGGACAAGATTATTGACGTCATTAAATTCGACAGCAACAGAAGCTGAACCCTCGATTAGCCCAAAAACTTTCCTAGTAGCTTCAATTATTGTTTTGTCTTGGCTCCGAAACTGCTGTAACAGACTGAGGAATACCTCAGTATCAACATCATATTCTTTTTTAAGAGCTGGAAATGATGCCCACAATTTATTGTCATTTACGATTATGCCATTATGGATTCCAACGGCTCCGTCCTTAACAACGGGTTGATTGTTTGTGTTGATTTCGCTTTGCCCGTTAGTCTGGAGACGAGAATGACCCAGAAGTAAAAATGGAGCCTTCAGTTCATTGCCTGCATACCCGTCAGTCTTTAGCGTTTGATTGAATAGCTTCTTGTATTCGGTGGTCTTAACTAGTTTTGATGAAGTAATTGGTTCCTTAAAGACATAAATTGAATTATTGAATCTGACAGCCAAGCCTGATGCTTCTTTACCCCGAGATTCGGACAATTTGAATATACTGTTGACAATCTGCATAAGCTCTTTTGAAGTGAGCTTTAGATTCTCAGCTACTACTATTCCAAATATGCCACACAAAACTATTCTAACTCAATCAGTCTTTTGAAATTCTTCGCTCTTACTTCTTGGACGAGAGGAATTAATGTTTTCCCGTTTTTCAATAAATGCGTTAGCTTGTTTTGGTCCTTCTTTGAAATCCATAGATTGTTTGTATCCGATAAATATCATACTGCTTGTTACTAGTACTTTTTTGCTAATATGTTATTCCTCGCGTTTGCCGAATTTTTCCGATATTCTAGTTATTGCGTATAACGTTATGGCTGTTGACAGCAAGAAGAACCCAATTAAAATAAAGCCAATTGATGCCAACGCAATATTAGTTTCAATAATCTTTCGTAACTCATAAACCTGCAGCATCCATATTCCGAATCCAACTCCAATAAGCAAACACAGTAAACTAGGGACTCCTAAAAACAGTAATGGTCTTTCTTCCACTATAAGACGTATTAATAAAAAAACTACACCCATTGCGTGAGTCAGAGGATGTTCAGTAGAAGTATTACCGTTGCTAGTGTTGTATTTACAAGTACTAGGAACTTCCACAATACGCAAATCACTTTTATTTGCCTTTAGCAATATTTCCACACTCGCACCCATGCCATCCTCAAAGAAAGTCAGGCGATCCAACGCATTATGGCTATAAGCTCTAAAGCCACTCTGAGAATCAGTAATCCCGTTCTTTGCTGAACCATTAACCATTTTAGTGATTAATCTAGCACCAAGCTGCCTGTAAAGCGGCATTTCTGCAGTTCCTTTTTTGTCCACAAAACGGCTGCCAATCACTACATCAGCCTCACCGTCAAGAATGGGCTTGATGACAGTGGGAATCTCGTTGGGCTCATGCTGCCCATCAGCATCTAAAGTGACAAAAACATCAACATTCAACTCCTGAGCACGTACAAAAAGGCTCTTAATAGAAGCACCATACCCGCCATTTTTCTCGTGCCTAACCACATCGGCGCCTAAGCTTTCTGCAATTTTTGCAGTATAATCAATAGACCCATCATCACAAACAATAACCTTGTCTGAGAATTTTTGAGCTTCTAGAATTACGCGAGCAATAGTTTGCTCTTCGTTAAACGCTGGGATGCCAACAACAACGAATTGCTTTGTCTTGGCTATTTCACTCATCTCGATTGGCTGTATTTCTACCATTAAGCCTTCTACCCTTAAAAGCCCACAATACGCATAGATTTTAGTGTGAGATTTGATTTAAAAAGGCTACGCAAACTACAGGTTTGTGGCATTTTCAAAGACCAAATCAGAATTAAGCGACACCATAATTATGTATCAGCTTTTCTTTTTCAAGCAAAATCTGCAAGCCGTCCCTCAAAGAAACCTCAGGCTCATAACTCAACAATTCTTTAGCTTTGGATATATCGGCATAACTGTCTTTGATGTCGCCCGCGCGAGACGGCTCATAAGATATTGTGGAGTCTACTCCAGTTAAATATATAATTGTTTTAGCCAACTCGTTAATGGTTGTGGCTTTGCCTGACCCAATATTGATTACTTGACCTTCAGCATCACTATTTTTAATGGAAGCCACAACCGCTGCTGCAACATCCTTAACGTTAACGAAATCTCTTGTTTGAGAACCATCACCGTAAATTGTCAAGGGCAACTTTTGCTCACAACGGTCGATGAAGCGTGTTATGACCCCACTGTAATCGTTCATGCCTTGCCTTGGACCATAAACGTTGAAGAAACGCAATACAACCGAAGACAAGAGTTGTCGGTCACTAAAGCCCAAGCAGTAACGTTCACCGACAAGTTTTGACTCTGCATATGGAGAAATAGGATTTGTGGGCGTTTGTTCAGTAACGGGCAGGACCTCGGGGTCGCCGCAAACGGCACAGCTCGAAATAAAGACAAATCTATCGATATGCTTAGTGATGCTTGAACGTAGTAAATTCAAAGTTCCAAGTAGGTTAATATTGAAAGTTAAATCGGGGTTTTCTATAGAGAGTGGAACGTTAACTAAAGCAGCCATATGAATGACTTTGCTGACTCCGTCGAGACTCTCTGTTACAAAGGAAGCGTCACGAATGTCGCCCTTAACAAGCTCAACTTTGCCTGAGCTTAAATGGCCATGAATATTTTCTAGTTTGCCTGTTGAAAGGTTGTCAAGAACTCTAACATCATAGCCTTCATCAACTAATCGGTCAACGACATGACTGCCGATGAAGCCAGCGCCACCTGTAACTAAAACTTTCTTTGCCATTTGAGAATTAGATTTCCAATTAAATATTCCATAGAGTCATCTGTTGGTGTGCATTACAGCTAAGAAAAATGCAAACGATGAGTCCACAGCCCAGCTTTTAGCCGATGTGTTGCCCAATTTTTGAGCAGCTAAACTTATTTTTTCGGCGAGCGGGCGACCAATCAATCTTAGAGACTTCAAAACACTGCTTTCCATTAGCCCCTCCAACTTTCCCAAGACAACAAAGATACTTTTGGCCAAGTGAAGACTACGGATGTTTTCTGCTACTTTTATCGTTAAATCAACAAGCACTCTATCAATTCTAGGTAAACCTTTGAACCATACACCAGCACGTATAGCCTTGAACTTTAGTTTTGCTAAATGCGCTCGATTTAGGAAGCCAGAGGAGCTATTCTGCAATGTTATTTTAAGCCACCAATATTTTACATTCGATTAGATCATTATGCACATCGTCAATCCTAAAAAGACTTGCGGTGTTCAAGTAAAAGAAAAAGAAAAAGGTTAAGGACCAAAAATAATACTCGGAGAAATCAATAATTGATTGATATTAAATTGAATTTTAAGATTTTTTCGATTATTGCTAAGAATTTTTGGTCTAAGCAAGTCTTTAATATATTCAGACACAATTTGAAACAAGAGAAGGTTTAATGCCGCAAATAGCTAAGAAACTCAAGAGAATCCTTGGAGTCTATTCATTCTTCATGGAAAAAAATCCAAGATACGTAGCCTATTCTATAGGAAAGTTTTCTTTCGGCTACCCCAAAGTCAGAACATGGGGAGAAAATGCTACACTTAAAATCGGCAATTTCTGCTCAATAGCTCCGGGAGTAAACATCCTTCTAGGCGGAGAACACCGAGTTGATTGGGTAACCACTTATCCATTCAACGCAATCTTACGCGAATTTAAACATCTAAAAGGACATCCTGCCACCAAGGGCGACATAATAATCGGAAATGACGTATGGATCGGTATGAACGCTACTATACTTTCAGGCGTAACTATCGGCGATGGAGCAGTGATTGGTGCAAATAGCCTAGTAACAAATGATGTCGAACCTTACATGATTGTAGGAGGCAATCCTGCAAAACCAATCCGAAAAAGATTTGATCAGCAGACAATCGATAGACTTCTCAGAATCAAGTGGTGGGATTGGGACATTGAAAAAATAAAAAGAAACGTACCTGTTTTGTTTTCTAACCAAGTTGAACAATTCTTGGATAAAAATGAAACATAAGTATGGTTTTCCGAAGCCATTGTAACTTGTTTACGTTTGGATTTGAGTTTTGGGTTTGTTTTTGATGCAAAGCAAAGCAAAAGCAGTAGATGGACATCTAAACACAAATGGATCAGATAGCCTAGATAGAAAACTTCCAACAATCTGGGGCTTGATTGTTGCCGAAGCCTGTTCACCTCTTAGCCTTCGGGCACCATCTATGCCAAAAACTACGTAGCCTCTTTTTGAGATCTCTTTCATTGTCCAACCGCACCTATGAATCTGCAAAGGACTATCATCTTCAAGGTGACCTTTGGGATTAAATCCATTCGGGGTTAAAAGTATAGTTTTCTTCTTAGCTATTTTTTCCATGTTCTCAATTAACATCTTTGCTTGATGTTTTGTTAGGTGTTCAATTACGTCGAAAGCTGCTATGCAATCGAATGAGTTTTTCTCCAATGGGAGATGATTTAAATCTGCAAGTACATAATCTTTGAAATAACCACTTTTTTTATTTGCCAATAAACTAGGTAGGTAACCATCAATTCCAACTGTGAAAATAGTTTTAATGCAGTCAACAACTGGAGATTTTACTCCGCAGCCTAACTCAACGAAGCTTTGGCAGTTTCTTAGTTCTTGCTTAAGCTTTAACTGCATTAAGTTAAATCTCTGTTTTGTGAGGGGCATTGGGCGTTGACGGAGACTGCCCTGTGAGCGTTTGGAAATAGCATTCATGTTAAAGCTCCTCTCTTTTGCTTGCTGGTTTTCTTGAAAATGCTTTTGACACTATCTTTGCTCATATAAAGATAAAGTGCAAAGATCACACCAAAGGAAGCTATCGATATTGCAGAGGCGTAAATGAGCCAGGTCTGAGGTTTATACTCAATTATAACGTCAAATTGACCTGTTTGGTTAATTTGAAACCCCGCTAAACCCAAATAAAGCGGAGATGGCTTGATTTGTTGACCATTAACAGTAGCTACCCAGAAATCATCCAGGACGTAGGACGTCGCTAAAACGAAGGGTTTGTTTGCATTCACGGTTGCAATAATCTTTGTTGGGTTTGTATCTTGAACTGAAACTGTAGCAGTCTGTTTTTGAACTTTCTCATTAAATAAGTTATCAAGCTCAACAGTGTTTAAGAAAGGTATAATCCCCGTGACATTACAATTATCGATCCACAAATAGCTTGTGTAGTTGAATCTATCACTACTTTCATTAGTTGCCGGTAATAGAGGATTAATGTCAAACCATATTTGAGTTTTAAAAAATTTAGTGGCATTGAGAGGTTCAAATTTTAGATTAACTGTCCAATTCCAAGCAAACTCGTTATTCTTAAGAGCAATAAAAGTGACGTTCCTGTACAATGAAGTGGTCTGCAAAGGATTATTATTTTCTCCATATTGAACTATCTTTACATGCATATTAGAAATACTTCCTTTTGCGTAACCCGTATTATCAATTGTATAGATGCTTCGGTATTGCACTGGCACTGAGGGTGATTCAATTATTCCCCAATCACCTGGTGAACCAGAAAGCGTAGTATTTGCGAAGTTTTCATAGTTCCCTAGGTCTGTAATGTTTACTAACGAACCTGGGGAATATTCTTGGGTGAAAGTCTTCCAACCACTGAGTTGCGTCGCACTGCTAAAGTTCCAATTTTTTTGCAGAGTAAGGTTTGATTGAACAGCAATGCTTGATTCCTGTGAAGGAGAAAGATCTGAAACGTAAAGAGATGGTTTTGAGTCGACATATTCGTAAATATCCAGGTAACCAAATGTTTTTACAAGTTGAAGGTAAGACTGAACTGAAAAAAATTTCTTCATGTCAGAGGGTGACATTATAGATCCTTCCGATACAAAAGTTCCGTCCTGCAAAATATTTCTATACGCTATGGTATTGTTGGCCCCGTCTTGCAAGGCATTCGCATCTGCTACAGTATTATCGATGTCGTTACGTTGCAAAATATACTTAATGCCTAATATGTCAAGGAAATTCTTGAATTCATCAACCCTCCCACTCCTTATCGCGTAACCTAGTTCAAGCAAAGTTGCTGCTGTGTCATTGTTAATCTTGTAACCGCTAAGAACGTTTGTTGAAATTATCGGTTTATCAATCAAACTATCGATTAATTGATCTGTGCCATAATATCCATCTGTCCAATTGTAGGGCATTTGATAGAAATCATCTATGGGTGTTAGGAGAACTTTTTCATCACCTGGTTGACTATTGATCCAATCCGTTGCTTGATTCCAATAATCGGGAATTTTAACGTAAGAAGAGTAAGGCAATTTGTCAGTTTTAGATTCAATAGGGTAATTATAGACAATTTGACCATTAGCATTAGTAGATATGATTAAAGGCTGAACTGCGATAAGAAAGATTAGCATTAAAACCGATAAAATTAAGATTTTACTGGAACGAAAACTTAATTTCGGTAGTTTAAGATTAGCTATTTTTTCAGCGCCAAATCCAATAAGTAAAGAGAGAAATGGAATAATTAGCAATGTAAACTTAGAAACAGGCTCTCTAAACATGCTCATAAGAGGGAGTCCGTTAATCAAACTATTCAACCCTCTAAGAGGGTCAGGGTATAATCCTTTTGCAAGGAACAATAATATGAGAATTGCGCCCATTATATATGCATTGAAGCGTGTTCTTTGGCTCTTAAAAAGCAAGGCCGATGCTGCAACAATAAAGGGTACGAAAACTAAGATTACCAAAATTGGATTTTTGTAAGAATTAATATATGGAACATATTCAGGCAACCAGCCCCAGAAACCGTTTAACCAAAAAAGGTTAAGAAACGAAGAACGCCATTGTGTCCAAGCCCAAGCATCAGCACTTACAGTTGAATTAAACACTTGATTAGAAAGGAAATAATAGCTTAAAATGGGAATTATCCACCATAAATTAATGGGAATTGATATTCCAGCTATTTTTCCCAAAGATTTGAAGAAGGGAAGTAATTGTTTTCGGTATTTAACTAAGTAATATAGGGCCAGAATTGCTATGCCAAAGAGACCTAAGGCTACGTTCGCTGGGTTTATTGCAGCAAAAGAAAATGCAACAACAGACAATAGAGAAAAATAAATGATGTTTTTATTTGCAGCTTTATTATTTTTCTCGTAAGTTAATGTTACAATTTTAGCAAACAAAGCTAATAGAAGGGGGAGAAAAGCGTAAATCCAAATAAAACCTATATTTTGTCTGGTAGTCAGAGCGAAAATATTAAACATGTAAAAAAATCCAGCCGCGAATGGAGCTATTCTTAACTCTGGATAGATTGTTTTTGAAAAATAATACATGGACAAAGCGCCAATAATGAACAGAATGACTTGATAAAAAATTTGAATGAACTCGATACTTAGACCTACGTAGTTTAGAAAAATTGCGGGATATTGATAGAAAATATAAGCAGGGGCCGGAGTTGAATAACCGAGAAAATCGTGCGACCATAAATAAGTGCCAGTGCTCAAAACATGCTGAGGGTTTAGGAAGAGGGGGAAGTTGTCTCCGTTGCTTATGATGAATCCTGAACGCAGCCATAGAAGGGGAAGTAATCCTGAAATTAGAAGTATAGCTATTTCTATGGCAGTTATCTTCTTCATGATCAGGATCCTTTTAGGAGGTACTACTAACTTGTTTTTACGCCAATTCTCTATAAGAATGTTGAGCTTTACGTTAATTTAGAGATACAGTTTAGAAAAAAACAGATGTGCTAAAAAAAATCAGTTCCCCGTGAAACTTGGGACGCCGACGGTTCTAAAAACGCCAAGCTTGCAATACCCAGATAACATTTTAGCTACAAGTTCATCGTCTTTAATTCTCCTTAGGTTTTGAACTGTTGTTCGTTGTTTAAATGTATCTGGAAGAACTTTGAGATTCCAAAAAATCGCTTTTAAAATGTTTTTTGATGTTTCTGGTTTAAGAATGAAGGACCAAAAAATAGTTTCGAAAACAAGCAATGCGATATAAAAAGGAACGAATTTAATCAAGTTAGAAAAGTCATAATTTTTTATGAGCGTTCTGATTGTGTTTCTCTCTCTTAAAAAAATTCGCTTGGCAGAAGTTTTGTAGTTGGATGCTTTGATGACGCCGCCAGAAATACTGCCGCCGCTTGCATGATAAATTTTAGCATTTTCATTTAGTATTATTTTGTGCCCTGCGAGCTGGGCTCTCCAGCAAAAATCCAAATCTTCAGCAAACATAAAGTATTTTTCGTCAAATAGACCAATTTTTCTGATTAATTCTGATTTGATCAATATAGCGCAGCCTGAAACAAAAAAGACATTGGAAATATTATTCTTATTTTTTATTGGAAAAGGATATCCAAATCTGTCGATGGACATACCCATTTCTTGAATAGAATCTTCATTTTTTAGGTCAAATATCTCAGGGCCCACAACGCCAACTGAATCATTACTTTCAGCCGTACAAATTAACTTTTCAATTAAATCTTTGTTAACTTTAGTATCGTTATTAACCAATAAAACATAATCTGCTTTGTTGTCAAGTGCAAACTTTGTGGCTAAATTGTTTCCTTCGGCAAATCCAAAATTTTTTTCCCCTTGAAGCACTTTAATTTTTGGGAAATTACTTTGAATAAATTCTACTGAAGTATCTTTGGATGCATTATCGAAAACAATTATTTTGTAATTTTGGTATGATTGTTGTTCAAGTGAGGAAAGACAAGTCTTAAGGTAATTCATGCCATTGTAATTTACCACTATTGCAAAAACAAGAGGAGCATTAATCATGGGTAATCAGCTTAATGAATTCTTCAGCTGTTTTATCCCAAGAGAACTGCTTTGAGTAATCTAAGGAAGTTAAACTAAGTCTTTCTCTAAGCAGACTATCAGACAAGACGCTAACGGTTTTTTTTGCAAGGTCTTCTACGTTGCCGCTCTCCGCGAGCAACCCTGTTTCATTGTTCCTAACACTATCACATAGCCCCGGTACATTATAAGCAACCACGGGTATACCTAATGCGTTAGCTTCAATAATATTTAGTCCCCACCCTTCACGTAGACCTGGAACCATTAAAACCCAACTTTTAGACAACAAATCTCTACGTTCAGGGGTATTCAAGTTTCCAAAAAACCTTACTCCTGACCCTGCAATTTGCTCAAGCGTTTGCTTAAAAGGGCCTTCACCGAAAACCCATAACTCGGCATCCGGAATCTTCGCCTTCACCATTGCAAACGCTTTAATCGCATGGTCTGGACGTTTGGCACGCTTCAAACGACCCGAGAAGGCTACTATTGGTTTAGGGCTTTTCTTTGGCAAATCCTGAAGAGGCTCGAAATTCAAGCCCTCAGATACAATATCTACATGCTTATACCCTAAAGTTGTCAAATCCTTACGTGTGCTCTCTGAGACAGTTATCGTGGGGACATCAACGTATTGTTTTAGCCATCGGTTCTCAAGATAATGGTAACCTACATAGCTAATTGGGAAGGGAGTTTCATAGAACCAGAATTCCCTAGCTAACTGATGAATTAAAGCAACAACCTTCTCGCCGTTTTTTGCAAACTTGGGAGCAAAGAATGGTTCAGTATTAATTTCATCGATTATGACGTCGAATCCTTCCTTACTATGACATTTGGAATAGAATCTTTTTGCCTGACGATAAACGGTAAATCGTCCTCCTGCGCGTACGATTTTTATCCCTTCTATGGTTTCTTCGTTTTTGCAGCCTGAGAATTTTGAAGTAAACAATGTAACGTCATGCCCAGAGGCAACCAAGCGTTTAGCTAATTCATAAGTGAAAACTTCCGCACCCCCCATGGCTGGGTTAAGCCAGCAACGCCAATTCAGCCAAAGTACTTTCATAGATTTCACAGAAAAAGATTATTTTCCTAAATTGTTTTTGGGGAGAATTGGGCGTTGATACCATCGAATTACTCTTAGCCTATAGGCGATACCCAGCAAGTCCACAAACATTCGCCAGGCATCTCTTGACTTAAAAGATGAGGCTAATTGGAGCTTAACAGGCAACTCTACAATTTTTAAGCCATACAGATTGGCTAAGGCTAGCAATTCAACGTCAAAGGCATAACGTTTTACTGATAGTCTTGGAAAAATCTTGTTGACGGCACTTCGTTTCATCACTTTTAGTCCCACTTGGGTATCTTTAAGGTCAAAACCGATTAGAATCCTAACTAATACATTGAAGGATCGGCTGAGTATTCTTCGGCTAAGAGGCATAGATACGTTTGAGTTTGGATGCCATTTGGTGGCAATAACTAAATCAGCATTATCCAAAGCTTCAAAGTACTTAGAAAGAGTGTTTAGGTCTATCTCCATGTCTCCATCGATAAAAATAACTACGTCCCCAGACGACTCCATTACGCCAGTTTTTATGGCGAACCCCTTTCCTGCGTTCCTGCTGTAACGAATAACTTTTACGTGCCCATTTCTTTTTGAGTACTCTAGCGCTTTGGTAAAGGTTTTATCTTTACTTCCATCATCCACAACAACGATTTCGTACTGAACCATTTTTTCCCTAATAACGAAGTCTAATGTGCCAAGTGTGTCCTTTATGAAAAATTCTTCGTTGTAAGCTGGAATGACAAAGGACAATTCAACTTGACCCATCAAATACAACTCCATTTTTTAGCCTGTTTTTTCCCAAGCGTACAAGTTTCAAGGCAATTCTGAATTTTCTAATCCTCACGAGGACATCTTGAACGGTCTTGGAGTTCACATTACCAACCTGAAACAAAACTCCGATAGCTAAAACAAAATATGAGTAAGTTGCAATTGCTTCGGCCATGGATGCAAAAGATGTGGAGATTGTGGTTAATTCAGCAGAAGTTGCGGAATTTCCTGCCGATTCAGCCATTGAAGCATAGTAAGAAGAGGTTGCCAAAAAAACTGCTGCATTAAACAACAGAAGCAAAAATGCAACAATAAATAGAAAACCCCAATTACCATTAAGATATCTTTGGAGTATTAGCCGAGTTTTATTAAGGCAGGAGGACAGCTTCGTCACAACTATTATCAGTCTTTCTTCTGTCTAAAATTAGCCCAAGATTATTTAACATTTACCATAATTACATTATCTTATAGAGATATGGTCAGAGGTGGATCACATAATTCTTTTAATTCTTTGAGATAACCACGATTTTTCAATAGCCTGAATATTGGTATATGGCTATGTTGCCGCTATGGTAGAGTTCCTTAAATGAGGCGGGCACTGTTGGTTGACCGTACCATCCGGTGCCATTAACCCACCAAATTAGATATAATGGATTTGACGAATTGTTTTCTTGACTCTGCCGTGCCGCATCTTCAGGATTTCCAAAGCCATAATAGATTATTCGATTGTTATCAAGTTTTAACTCAGCCCAACCATAAAACGCTTCATGAACAAGCAAGTGGCCATTGCTTGGCATATTGTTTTTTGTCCAAAGTATGGCGTTAGCGGTGTCTTGGCAGTCGCTTAGCTGCATTGTATTCTGCAACATAGATTTTGGTACATACGTGGGATAACCACCAAAGTAACTAATCGCTCCACTGTTGGGTAAAACAATAAAACTGACACTCAAAACTGCAATCAGGGCACATACAGCTATTTTGTAAACAAGCTTGTACCAGCTCCGTTTAATGGCGAAAAGCCCTTCCACGGCATAGAAAGATAAAGGATAAGTTAACAGTAAAATCCAGCGGAATGGGAGAACTCCTCCAAGGAAGAGAGTGCTGGGGTTGATGAGCAACAGTAATATCGGAATGAAAGCCCAGAGAATCCAGGCATTAAAGTGAAGGTTACTCTTGACTTTTTTGATTGCAAAAATAAGAAATGGTACCAGAGGCAGATAGCAGAAAGCAAGAAAACCCAACGTATCGATTACTAGTTGTGTATGGGACGCAGTAGCTAGGGTTTCAAATCCGCCCGCTATGTTACCTGAATAACCCATTACTGGTGATGAAAAACCGAAATAGTTTAGATAAAAAACTAAGAGCAGTAATAGGGCAGCGGGGATTGAGAAAACAATGATTCTGCGCAATTCAGCTTTTTTCTTTTTCAGAGTAAAACTTGCGATTGAAGCTATTATTATTGCAAACATGATAATAGCAACGAGTTGATGAGAAAAAACCACCAAAGCCATTGTCAATGAGAGCAAGAGTCCATTTCGAACACTTTTTCCATTTCTTTGGAGAATAGTCAGTGCAATAAACAGGAAGATTAATGCGAGTTCACTTCGGAACATATCCCACGATATTCTTAACGAAATAAAGTACAATGTGGAGAGAATTGCTACAGTTAGACTCTTTTTGGATGACCAAGATAGACCTTTATTGGCGTAGAGGTAGGTAGTAAATCCTAGAAGACCTACGAGCAAAGTACCCGTGATCTTTAGTGTAAAAAGGATTGGGACTCCTGTGGAAGTGATGCCCATTAACAGAATGTACATTAGAGGAGCAGACGATATTAGACCCCAAAAACTAACTCCATTTCCTAACCATGTTAGGGTATTTGGGACATAGTAACCTATCGTGTCGAACCCAACCAAATATTGCCCCATCAATACTTCAGGTATAGCTCGCACGATTAAGGGTATGGCAAACGCCAATAATGGAAATATGTTGTATCCATTTTGGTGAAACCAATTCTTACGTGAGCTGTGAGCTTGGGTCACTGGTTTAATCTCCAGGTTGAGTTGGAATATAGTTTTATAAACTGGTAAGCGGCAGCCTAAATGCCTTGTGCTTGCAAATAATATGATTATATTTTTGGGTAGCCTTTCGATTAAAAACCTAGTTAGGCAGGTTTTGAAGGGCATACCTTGAAGCACTCAAAATCATGCCGTTTGTGTTGCTATCAATCGATAATATTAAGTTCGCATTGCCTGGAGTGTTATAGTCTGCTCCGGCGTAATATCCACTTGTTGAGTCTGGGAGGTTTTGTTCAAGGTAAATAGCCATGTTTCGAGCAAATGAAGTATTGTATAGAGCCAAAAAACTCATGGAAACTTTGGTGTAAATGATAGGATTCATTGTTGAATATGAGGTTTCCCCAAAATTCATTACTTTCCATGTGTCACCATTTGGTAAGATTACCCATTCATAAATGAATCCTGTTGTAGTTTCTCCTTCACTGAAAGCTACGAATTGTCCTGTTGCATTATATTTTGCTTCATGAGCTAAGTAAACTTGTTTGGCTAAAGCGTTTAATTGGGTATTGTTATTGAGTTCAAAAACGGAGCAAAGCAGGGGTTCACAGGATATTGTAGCTTCAGGTAACGGAACGCCATATGTTCCGTTTGTGGTGGTGGGGACTTTTGCGATATTGTTGAGAACCATATCGGTAGCGCCTGCGAGATCGTTTGGCCAAAAGCTTGCAAAACCACTAGCACAATAATAAGTGTAAACGCTGATTGCAGTCTTACAATCGTTGACAACGCCAGGCACCAAAACTGCATAATTGGATCTCGTGTTGTTAACGTTGTATACAAAATTGTTTATGCGCGTTGCCAAGTTAGGATAGAAAGTTTTAAGGTTGTTGAGTGCCACAAACAATCTTGCAGTATCAACAGGGTCAACAATACCTGTTGCCAGATCGGAAGATGCATGGTAGTCTTTGCCGTCCGAGGCTTGGTAGAACCAATATGGATAATTAGTGGTTGAGTTAAGTTCACGGGTTTCTAGAAAAGTAAGAACCTTATCTATCCGTGCATTCGCCCCCCAATCGCCATTATAACCTATTAAACCTGTTCGATTTGCATCGATGATTGCTTGAATATAAACGCCTAAGTCCCAATCGGTAAAGTATGGGAACCCCAGACTTGCTTTAGGAAGCCCAGTGTTACGGTCTACTCCGTTGTCAGGCTGAAAGTATGCCCAAGCATTTGCCGCTACGGTCTGCCATACTGCAGCAGTGAGGTTTTGGTTTGATTCGATCAAGCCGGGAGATTTACCTATTACAGGAGTTGTAATACTTGACATAGCACTAGAAAGCCATGAGCCAATATTTTGCATTCTTGCAGGATTCGTCGTTGGAGTTGGGTTAGTTGTCTGATTAGTCGTTGACGGAGTAGCTGTCGGATCATAAACTACAGGCTGGACAATAACTGGTTTGTTTGGTGAGCCAACCGATAACCAAGCAAAAACAGAAACCAACATGACTAAGATGAGTACAATAGCCAAAACAGAATTTGCTCTCATCCCCATTTTCAAGGGATTAAATCT
>Ga0182021_10000312_pt1 | contig 49873 bp, 48 predicted proteins | sample 612E3MmetaG_FD_120493 | JGI IMG/M metagenome (GOLD analysis project Ga0182021, IMG submission 120493) | Permafrost microbial communities from Stordalen Mire, Sweden - 612E3M metaG (Illumina Assembly) | ecosystem: Environmental > Terrestrial > Soil > Wetlands > Permafrost | place: Sweden... | reverse complement strand
TATACTGTTTCCGGTGGGGAATTTCCATTTCAGTGTGCCATTAGGATTTATCGCATATAAATTACTATCCTCACTTCCAATGTAGATGGTACCATCACCGCTTAATAGCTGGTGATGACTCTATACTGTTTCCGGTGGGGAATTTCCATTTCAGTGTGCCATTAGGATTTATCGCATATAAATTACTATCCTCACTTCCAATGTAGATGGTACCTATTGTCAATTGAAGGAGATGATTTATCAACATTTAAACCGTTACAAATCCAGTTCAATTTACCATTACTAGGATTTAAAGAATATAAATTACCGTTTGCCACATATATACTCCCATCACTATCTATAGCTGGTGTTGAGGATATAGCATGATAAATAGAGTATTTCCATATCAATGTCCCATTAGTATTAACAGCATATACATCACCACCAGTGCTTCCAAAATAGATGCTTCCATCAGATCCGATAACTGGAGACGAAACCACCGTTCTTCCAGCTGAGAAAATCCATCTAGTGGTGTTGGTTGCGGATCCATTAAATGGTGATTGACCAGTGTTATTGATTATCATGTTGGAATTTAGGTTGCGAAGAGTTCGCAAGGCCGGCGGCTGATACAGTTCCAGATACTAGAAAACTTCCTAAAAAAATAATTCCTTAAAAAAATAATAAGTTTACAAAAAAATTTTTTATTCTTAAATAAATTGCTTTTATTGAATTTCCTCACCTCCCAGCAAGGATAAATTTTCTTTATTAGTGATTAACCGTTATTATGATCATTTTATTAATAGTTTATAATGGATGTGTGCGCTGGATATAAAATTCCTTTTAAATTATTTAAAAACAATTCTTACCCCCTTAAAGTTTAGTTAGTTATTAATTTATATCAAAAATTGATTATTAATATAATTTTTGTTTTTATAAATTATTTCAAAAAAAAATTTATTTTAAAAACAATAAGACATGATATACAGTTACTGTATACATGGATTGAAGGAACTGTAAATTATTATACACTACAATTAAATATTGGAATTACTTCTATGAATAAAAATTGATCAACCTATTGAGAGTTTATTAAAGCAAGAAATGTGGGAATATGGAAAAATAAGAATTAAAAGCCTTATTAAGATTAAAATTGAGAATAAAAGTCTTTATCGCCTATATAACTATATTGCGGATATCCGGGTCCATTCCATAGATTTTTTTTATAGCTATTATCATTTTTTTTAAGATACGAAATTTTGATATAATTACCGGAACTCATGAATTTATTTTTTGGATACTTTAAATAATAATCTCACATCATAAACTAATAACACTTTAAGCATGTATAATACCTAATAATCCTTATATTATATGATACTAATAATATGCTTTATACGTATTTAGCATTGATTTAATAATGGTATTTCAGTTTTCATAAAAAATGGTTTATTTCCCGGTAGGTCACTATGAAGTTAGATATAAAAAAATTAAATCCAATGAAGTGGGATAAAAAAATATTAATAATAATACCTGCAATTGTGGCATTATTACTTGCTTTGATTCCCACCATTCGATATCAATACCCTTTAAGTTGGGATATAGTCTACCATATTGCATACGCTAAAGTATATGCTATGAATGGCTTTGTATTCTCAGATCCATCCATAAATGGTGGTCAGAAAATTGGATATCCTCCCTTATTCCATTACATGTTACTATTAATTGCCGATATAACTAATGGCGATTACTTCCAGATAGCTAAGTACTTGCAACCCTTAATGGCACTGGGAATTGTTTTATCTGTTAGTTATGTAGCAAAAAAATTTTACGGAACTTTGGCTGGAGTAACAGCCGGTTTCATGATAATCTCCAGCAACCTTTTTAATCGGGCAATTTTAACCATCCCCGAAAACTTAGCATTAATCTTAATGACTCTTTCCCTTTACTTTTACTACCTCTCCTTTAAGAACCAGGATTATAAACCCGCCATTTTAGGTGGGTTTTTGTTATTGCTTGTTGCATTTACTCATGAGGCGGCAAGCTTTCTTTTACTGGTCACTGCTACTGTAATTACCTTTATTTTACTCATATTTAGGCCGAAGTTGAATATTCTGGTTAATTATGGGGCATTTTTATCAATAGGAATTATTTCACTGATTTTTTTGGGAGTTTCCATTTTTGTCTTTCGACCAGAATTAATAACCAGTATTTTACATAGTGGATTTACTCAAACCACAGGGCTTCTGGTAACTTTATCTCCAAATGAAAATCGTCCTTTGAATATTTTGGCTTATCCTTACTATTTGGGGATAATATTGTCAATATTCTCTTTAGTGGGGTTGATCTGGGCATTAAAAGTAAGAAGGATGAAAGATGTTTATGTAATCTTATGGTTTTTGGTTCTGGTTATAACGAGTTTTGCTTATATTATAGGGATTAATGTAATATCATATAGGTTATTAATATACATAGCCATTCCATTGGCCATATTAGCGGGATTAGGTGTTTCTAAGACTTATAATCTTATAAAAAATCGTCAGCAGGATTTTAGATGGAACTTTAGTTTAATTTTTATTATTGTTCTATTCAGCTTAAGCACTGCATTGGGTTATATTACAGTTACCAGTCCACATATTGCTATCTTTGGGGATGAAACTAAATATGGTACTTTTACGATTTCACCTCCTACACCTGCAGGTCAGGAAGTAATAGACTGGTTCCAGCAGAATGGGGATAAAAGTAAGGTGTTAGTTTCTTCAAACGAGTTTTTTGCCATGTATATACTGGCTATAACAGGGCAACCCATTAGTTACCAGGAAAGTGCCTTAGTTGGTGAATCTAGCATTAAATCTATGAAAAATGCGAATATAGGTTATTTATTATACGATAAAAATTTAACGTTCTCTGGCGAGGGTGATAAAGAGGCTAATGGTCAATATGCTAACTTCTCTTATGATTTAGGACTTCTGTTCTTTAATCAAGATCCTCACAATCTGATACCCAGCTATGCACATATAGTTTATGAAAACGATCAATATATCATCTGTGAGGTTAAATATGATTAAATACCATATATGGTAAAGGATGGAAGTTCAATCATACTTTAATTTATTATTTATAGTTTATAATGTAGCTTATGATTCACTTAAAGGGTCTTCTTTAATAAAGGAGATTTTTATTATATAATATCCTTAAAAAAAGGAAATTAGAACGAAAAGATATATATGTGATATGAATTAAATCATCATTAAGATGACCTTCACTTTAACAACTACAACACTTACTATCTCCGTAATGTTGATAATTTTACTTGCTATAAAAGAAATCCTCCGTTGGGAATCCGACAGGAAATATGTTAAATCTTTCTTGAAAGGATTAAACGTCATCATAATACCATTTTCACTGGCATTCGCTGTCATATTCGCATACAATGCAGCAACAATACTATAAAAACTAATTTACAATAAATTTTATTTATGCTCTATATAATAATGATAATAACCTTACATTTGGAGTTTCTATTTTTGATAATAACTAATGGGTAAATGTTCCATCAGCTCGAATATTTGGTCATAATGATCATATATATAATAAATCAAGAGACCAAACACTTCAATTTTTATAGATGCTATATAACATCATGCAAAATTTAGAAGTTGAAAAGATTTTTTTTAAGTCTTTGTTTTATATTTTTTTAATGTTTTTTTAGTGTTTGTTTCGAAAATCATTTTAATAAATATTTTTGAAACGTTTTTAAATATAATTAAACCGAAAATTTTTAATATGGAGGAAGTATATTTTTCTTGTTTTATTTAATGAAATCTCCAGTTGATTTGGACCAAAGAGACTTTAAATGGAATTTGTTGCCGAATTATATTAAAATTTTCGATTCTAGACGTGAGCACCAAGAAATAACTAAACTAACATAAAACCTGTTAATAAGTCTGTATTGATGTTAAAACTAGTAATTTTAGCCATATTTTTTCTAAAGATATTTTATACGTTTTAAAGAACTAAATCGGATAGACAAGCTTAAAGAATTTATAAGCATAAACAACGTGCCCAATACGAAGGTGAAAAAGAGTATTTTAAGGTGTGAAGAGATAATTATTATGGAACGGATATTTACAGTTACCTAAACTATTTATAGGTATTTCCCGATATCAAATTGTTCCTTTAATTTTTCCTAAATCTAATTTCAAATTAAAACGAGCTTTAAACAGTTTTAAGTTACATCCTCAAGTTTCAGGAATTCGAAGCTGGAACTAAAAAATTAAAGATTTTTCGCCAAATTAAAGAAAGAACTCAAGACAAAAATGGAGAAATGGCCACGTTTCAAACATATAAGAAGCATAATCTAAGATATGTTCAAATTAATCAAAAAATCATTAGACTAAGAGAAAAATACATCGTTATACACAAAAATCAGTGCCCAAGCACATCTCCTTAAATCTACTTTTACTGGACATCATCATAAACTCGGCTACACCTCAAAAACTGCCACACAAACCCTCGCTGAATAGTAAAAATGAGGGGGTTTAAACAAAATTATTATCACGTGTAAGATTTTTTAGCTTGTCATGAATGTTATAATACTTATTTTATATACTAAATTATAATAATATCTTTATAAAATTAATATGGAGTAATCAAATTTTCAAATTTTTTTGGTTCCTCATACAATATTGTTTGTGAAGAACAATATTGGGTTCATTGTACCAAAAAAGATGAATAAAGTTTTTATATTGTACTAACTATATTGATTATGGAAGAGAGTGCAAAATTATGGCTCTTAGAAATCCTTTAAGTATGATGATATCACATAATGAGTATTACCAAATATCAGAAGTGATCCCATGAGTAATTTAAGTGAAAACGAGCTAATAAAATTTACCCTTGTGGCGCTTAAAGTGACTAAAATGACTTAACCAGCTTATTCCTATGAATTTCCGAAGCGGATCTACACGCAACATCAACTTATGACTTTATTATGCTTAATGAAGCATTAAGACTTAAATATCGTGAAATTATAGCCGTTGTGGAATTAATGCCTATATTACTTAAAAAAAATTGAACTGAAAAGTGTTCCGAACTTTACAACGTTGCAAAAATTTTTTAAACGTTTCGGTTCCCACTTTTTCGTTGAAATACTCCAGTTTATCGCAGCATTATTCGATATTAAAAATCCAAGGATTGCGATTCATGGAACTGGTCACTCTTCAGACCAAGTAGTCTGTATTACGCACGTAAAATCAAAAAACAACATAAAAAAATGAAGGAATAGCTACACCAAAAACCAAATAACAATAGACACAGGAACATTAGTTATTCTAGCCCACAAAGTGGTTCGCGGACTCAGACTTGATTCCAAGGACGCACTACCCCATATAAGAAAACTCAAGAAATATGAATCTTCAGGTTTTAGTTTAAACAAAGCATTCGTCAAAGAAGAAATACACATGGTCATCTATGAAGAACTGAGAGCAACCATCATGATACCGCCTAAGAAAGGAGTAAAAACAGGTAAATACCGGTTGAGAATGCAATCTCTAATCAGTAAACCTAAATATCATCTCAAGTCTGGTAGAAAGTGCAATATCAGTCAGGATAAAAGTTTTCGGCGATAAAAACCAAAGCGGAAGCGACAGACTAAGAAACAAAGAAACCAAACTAAAAAAACGAATTCTTACGACATATACCTCTACGCAAAACACTTAACTATCAAAATCTAAAAATGATTTCTACAGAACCAAAATTATTGTATAATGTAATAAAAAATTAAAAAGACTGATATTTTATGAAGGATGTATCTTTTATAATTCCAGCATATGATGAAGAAAAATCCATTGGCCAGCTGCTTAAAACAATAAAAACGATGTATCCAGATTCTAAAATATCAGTGATAGACAATAATTCCAATGATAAAACTGCAGAAATAGCCTCAAACTTAGGTGTAGAAGTTATTTTTGAAAAAAAACAAGGTAAAGCTCATGCTATGCGTACCGGTTTCAAGCATTCCAATTCTAAATATGTAGTGATGCTTGATGCAGATAATACTTACGATCCCGTAGACGCTCAAAGACTAGTAGAACCTCTGAAAAATGGTGAAGTAGATTTAGTTTTAGGTTCCCGACTGAAGGGTAATAAAGAAAAAGGCGCAATCTCAAGAAGAAATACTATGGGGAACCATATTCTTAGTTTAATTGCAAGCTTATTTTATCATCCAGTTTCAGATGTTTGCACAGGATACTGGGCATTCAACGATAAAATAATAATTTATCTCCGTGAAGTAGGATTGAGTTGCTCTGGTTTTGAAATGGAAGCAGAAATGTTCGCTAAAATATCAAAAGGCAAATTTAGAATATCTGAAATCCCAATAACTTACAAAACACGCGCTGATAAACCGAAACTAAAATCATTTTCAGATGGATTTAAAATTTTTAGAACACTATTAAAACATAAGATAACTCAGTAAAAAAAGATTCGAAACATTTTATAACCTGTTTTTATATAAACTCCATAAATTTCTAAATTTATCAGAGTCTTATTCGGTGCAACAAATGAAAATAGCCATACTAGGATCCAGGGGTATACCTGCTAAATATGGGGGATTTGAAACAATTGCAGAGGAATTATCAAAAATATTAGTAAATAAAGGACATAAAGTAACTGTAAGTTGTGAATATAAACCCAAAAAATCTCGTATTACAACGTATGAAGGTGTAAATCTAGAATATTTTAACTTAAAACCTCCCGGAAATTATTTTTTAAGGAAAATATATGAAAATATATATGATATATATTTCCTTATAAAGTTAGCCAGGAGAAATGATTTAATTTATTTTTTAGGAGCTGAAGTAGCTGAATTCTTCTTTGTACCAAAGTTATTTAATAGAAACATAAAAATCGCCGCAAACACTGATGGTGCGATGTGGTTAAGAAATAAATTCAGTAGATTAGAAAGATTTATTCTAAAATTAAATTATAATTTCTTAGCCATGATATTCTCTGATATAATAATAGTTGATGCAGAAGGAATGAAAAAATTTGTTAATGATAAATATCATTATAAGACTTTTTTTATACCTTACGGTGCTAATTTGATTGATGAAGCTCCTTGGGATGAAGATAAACTTGAAACACTAAATATATATAATAAATTAAAACAATACATAACAATGAACAGATACTGGTTAGTAGTTTCTAGATTAGAACCAGGAAATAATATTGAAGTGATAATAAAAGCATTTTTAGAAGCTAAAACTAAATTCCCATTAATTATAGTGGGAAATTTTGCTAATAACAAATTTAGAAAAGAAATAGAAAATTTAGTTGCAATGTCAAAAGACAGAATTTTCTTAACTGGCGGTATATATGAATCTGAAGTTCTAGAAATTCTTAGGCAAAACTGTTTCGCATACATTCATGGTCATTCCACTGGAGGAACAAATCCCTCTCTTTTAGAGATCATGATATCTAAAACTATTATTATAGCACATGATAACATGTTTAACAAAGAAGTTTGCCAAGATACTGCTCTTTATTTCAATTCCGTTAATGATCTTAAAAATAAGTTAGGAATGTTAGAATCTAATCCTTCGCCCTATGTTGATTTGAAAGAAAAAGCATATAATAGAGTAAGAGAGAATTACAATTGGGATAAGATTATAAATGAATATGAAAATGTATTTTTAAATGCTTTAAACCCTTGAAGAAGAGCAGGAGAATTTAAAATGGATGAACTGAATCTAGGTATTGTTGGGCTTGGTAAAATGGGAGCTCTTCATTACGGAAATTTAGAAATAATGGACAACGTAAATGTGGTTTGTGCGGCCGAAGCGAATAAACAGGTTTATAATTATACTGAAAAGATGTTAGAAATTCCAATTTATACTGATTATAAAAAGTTAGTTAGTCAAGATATTGATGCAGTAGTAGTTTGTGTACCTGATGAACTACATGCCATGATTGGGAATTATTTTGCTGAAAACAATTTAAATGTTTTCATGGAAAAACCTTTAGCTGATTCTGTGCAGAATGCAAAGGATATGGTTGATTATTCTGAAAAAAATGATATCATTACTCAAGTAGGATATTTTAATCGTTTTTCATCAACTTTTAAAAAAGGAAAAGAGATACTAAATGATAATATTTTAGGTGAATTATTTCATTCAAGAGGATTTTCATATGAAGGTTTAGTTTTTAAAAGTCATAAAGGTTGGAGATTTTCAAAAGACACTGATGTAGGCGGATCTCTTTTAGATATAGGATCTCACCTTATAGACTTATTGTTATGGTATTTTGGTGAGATGGAAACTATATTTGGCATAAAAAAGGATGCTTTTTCTAGTACAGATTATGGATCTTCTATTATTAAATATAAAAATGGATTAAATACTATTGTAGATTTTAGTTGGAGCTCACATTTACATAGACAAATGCACATTGAAATACAAGTTGAAGGCAGTAATGGTTTTATGAATGTTAATAACGATTATATTAAGCTTTTTTTAAATAATAGTGCCGGAAATTATGATGAAGGTTGGACTACTATTTATGGTGTCGAATTATATGAACCTACAGAATTTTTAATAGGTGTCGAAACTGCTTATTTTGAAGAAGATAAACATTTTATTGAATGTTGTAAAATGAATAAGAAAACGGATTTAAATTGGAAAGACGGTTTAGATACTCAAATAATATTAGAAGGCATTATAAAATCTAATGAGAATAATCAATTAGTTAAAGTAGGGGATATCCTTGAAAACAATAGATAAAGTTATTTTAGGTGCTAATCCATTTGAAGGAGTAAGTTATCTTTCACAAGAACAGCGTACGCAATACAGAGAGAAATTTAGTAAAACAGATAATATAATCGAAATAATTGACACGTCTATGGATTTTGGAGTTAAAACTATTAGTACCGGCAATAATAAGAATATTCTGGAAGCAATTCAAACTTTAGAAAAAGAAAAGGAGGATATTAAAGTTATACCTGTAATTCCAAGTGTTTATGAGTATGTTAAAAAATCCTCATTAGGTGGAATGAGTAGTTTATTAGATGGTATAACCAAATATAATAAATTAAAATTAGCTTTAAAGGCTCCTTCTCTTATTAAAAAAGGATTATCAAAGGATGTTTTCGGGCTTTTTTCAGATCTTATAGATATTGAATTAGAAGGCTTCAAAAATTTCGAAATGCCTGCAATAATTTTACATGGAGTAACAGTTGATATGGCAGTTTCATTAAACCAAATAGAATTACTATCTGTTTTCTGTGAGTTTATACGTGAAAAATATGATACTAAACCAGGGATAGCAACACATAACTTCGGAAAATTAATGCCAATAATAGAAGAACATGATCTTGACATAGATTTAATACTAGCTCCTGTAAACGAAAGAGGATTTATGATGAATCCATCAAGAGAAAAATGTTTAGAAATTATTAAAAATATGGATAAAACCCTCATAGCAAAGAAAATATTAGCTGGTGGCATTATAAATCCTGAAAATGCTTTTAAATACGTATTTGATAATTTAGGCATAAAAAATGCCATGGTTGGAATAGCAGGTTTAGATGAAGCATATCAAACACTGAGAATTGCAAAGAAATATTTATAAAATCCTGTGAATTCAAATTTTAATTAAACAAAATCCATCTCCTTTTGGAGCTAACGATGATGAAAAATATCATCCTAGTTCATAATATATGAATTTAATTAGGTAGTTGCTAGAGATGCAGCGATATATTTTGAAGATCTTAAAGATTTACTAGAGAAAATCGAATCATTTGAAGAAAATTTATTAGAATATAAAGACTTGAAAAAAATTCGTATGAAAAAATGCGAAATTAAATTACAACTGGAATAGTGAGCTAATACTTATTCTAAACCATTTTAGTGAATAATATGAAAATTTTAATGACTAACTATATGGAAACAAAGTACCCGGGTGGTATAAATAAACTTATCAAAGAGATAGCAGAGGCCTTATCTAAAAAGGGTCATGAGCTAATTGTTATACAACCAAATCCTTACAATTTACCTAATGAAGAAGTATATAAGAAATTTAGAATAATTAGGATCAACTCTTGGTTTAGAGATTTTTATGGACTTAATTTAAATGCTTACTTTTATATAAAAAATTTTTTAAAAGAATACAAAGTTGATCTAGTCCATATACATGGTTATCAAACCTTTTTTTCATTAATAATAATTAACACTATTAAAAAGTTTAACAAGGATATTCCCATAGTTTTTTCGCCACATATGGACATTTATAGGAGCACGTTTGCGGGTAAGTATTTCTGGAATATTTATAATTTTTTTGGTAAAAAAATTTTTTATAACGCGGATTTTATTATTTCAGATTCAAATTTTGAGGCTAGATATGTTATTAATAATTATGGCGAAAACGATAAAATGTCAATTATTCCTTTAGGAGTAAATGTGATTTCAAAGAAGAAATTAAAAAGAAATAAAAAATTGCATCTGCTTTATTCAGGTTATTTAGTAGAAAGAAAAGGTGTTAATTACATATTATATAGCTTAAACACTTTAATAAATGAATTAAATTTTAAAAATGTAAAACTCACTATAATTGGTGAAGGCCCTGAAAAATCTAAGCTTTTGAAACTATCCAAAAATTTAAAAGTAGATAATCATGTAATGTGGAAATCTTTTTTAACACGTGAAGAATTTATAAAAGAAATTATAAATTCTAATATTTTCTTACTTCTTTCAAATTCTGAAGCTTACGGTATAACAGTTGCAGAAGCATTAGCTCTTGGAACTCCATGTATAGTAACTAAAATAACAGCACTAAAAGAATTCTTGAACGAACCAGGATGTTTTGGCGTAGATTACCCTCCAGATCCAAAAGAAGTTGCCAATTTAATTATGAAGATGTATGGAAGCAATTTAGAAGTAGGTCCTTTCAGTCAGAAGATAAGAACTTGGGATAAAGTTGCTGAAGACTATGAAAAAGCTTATTATAATTTAATTGGATGAGTGTTTTAAGGTGAATTTATGAGTATACTGTATATTTTAACTTTTTATGGGCTTCAAAAACCTAAAGGAGGAAGTCAAAACAGGTATTTTAATTTATCGAATCAAATTAAAAAAAATTTTAATAATATTACCATCTTAGAATCTAAAATTTTTCTAGATCCAAATGACAAACAATTTGGAGTAGTTCACGGATATGATGATCTAAAAATTTTTTCTAGTGTAATGCCTCTTTCTAGAGATTTTAATTTAAATTTTATTAAAAAGGGGTTTAGAATTATTAATGATACCCAAATCGATATTATCCTATTTTCACATCCTAGCGGAATATTAATAATTAAGTTGTTAATGTGGCTGATGAGAAAAAAAGTGCATATTATTTATGATGCTCATAATGTAGAGTCAGATTTTACAAGAGAAATATTTTCTAATAATGATAGATTTTCAAAATTCGAACAAATTATAATTCCCATTTATGTTAGTATTCTGGAACGAATTTCCTGTAAATACTTGGTGGATCATATAATAGCTGTGAGTAATAAAGATAAGGATACATTTGTAAAAAAGTACAAATTAATTGACAAAGTTTCTGTTATACCATCGGGATGTGTCATAAGACCTTTATCCTCAAAAAAAGAATCATATAAATTTAAGGAAAAACATGGAATTGATCCACTTTCTAAAATAGTGATTTTTCATGGATCTTATCAACACCCCCCAAATGAAGAGGCTTTTAGATTAATTAAAGATTTCATTGCCCCCAAATTTGAAGAATTAAATGAAAATATTCAGTTTTTGGTAGGAGGGTCTGATGTTCCAGTATTAGAAACTACGAATTTCAAATCTGTAGGTTTTATAGGTAATATGTGGGAATTTTTATCTATGGCTGATATTGCAATTGTTCCCCTTCTGAAAGGAGGAGGAACAAAACTTAAAGTATTGGATTATTTAAGTGCCGGTTTACCAATAGTTACAACAAAAAAAGGAATTGAGGGAATAGATGCTGAAGATTATGAACATGTTCTTATAGTTGATTCTGTTAATGATGAATTTATCAATAAAATAAATTATTTTATTGAAAATGAAGATGAAATGATAAGAATTGGAATAAACGCTCGAAAACTAGCAGAAAATAAATACGATTGGAATAAAATCGGTGATCAGCTAAATAATTTGTTTGAGGAGATATAGAATTAATGAAAATCCCTAATCCACTTAAGATGAACGACTGGGAAATAAATAAATTTCTCAAAGTAATATTTACCATTCAAGTTTCAGTATTGGGTATAATACTAATGGATGGTTTAGGAGTATATATCCCTATTCTAAGGCAGATTATACCGGTAATATATCTTCTATTCGTGCCAGGTATTTTAATTCTTAGGATTATAAGAGTGCATAAAATTAGTTCTTCGGAAGTTTTATTGTATTCTGTAGGCCTTAGTATTGCAAGTATAATGCTCATCGGGTTTTTCATTAACCTTATTTATCCATTGATACGAATTTCTAATCCTATATCTTTATTGCCTTTAATAATCACGGTTAGTATTTTTGTTGTAGTATTATCTTTTTTAAGTTATTTGAGAGATAAAGATTTTTCTAATCCAGATTTTATTAATTTTAAAGATTTATTATCTCCTTATGTGTTGTTTTTATTTTTAATTCCATTTTTAGCAATATTTGGAACGTATTTAATGAATTGGTATAAAATCCACATTTTAATAGTAGTATTACTAGTTGTGATTAGTTTAATAATCATTCTATTTGCATTTGATAAAATTCCTAAGAAGTTATATCCGCTAACAATTTTTATTATCTCAATTTCAATTTTATTTCAAACATCATTAATTTCAAATTATATTACCGGATTTGATATTCAGAGTGAATATTATCTTGCAAATCTTGTGATTAAAAATGCTTTTTGGAATTTAAATCTTAATGCTGACTATAATAATATGTTAAGTGTTACTATGTTAGCTCCAATACTTTCTATTATCTCAAAAATAAACTTGGATTGGATATTTAAGATTGTTTATCCATTAATATTTTCTTCGGTGCCATTAGGGTTGTATATAGTATTCAAAAAACAATCCACTGAAAAAATAGCTTTTTTATCTTCATTATTCTTTATGTCATATAATGTATTTTATATCGAATTGATAGCTTTGGCAAGACAAGAAATAGCAGAATTGTTTATAGTTTTATTAATATTGGTAATGATTACTAAAAATATCAGTAACATAACGAGATCTTTTTTCTTCATAATTTTTGGAATCTCTTTAATAATATCTCATTACGGGATTACATACATTTACATGTTTTCAATATTAATTGTTTATTTCGTAATTCTATTAAATGAACACTATAACATAAAAAATTCATTTAATTTTATTTTTAAGAATAATAAGACAGATGTTATTAAAAATAAAGATTCATATGATAAAACTTTAACTTTCACATTCGTTTTATTTTTCATTGTCTTCGCGCTTTCATGGTATATGTACATATCATCTGCAAAGTCATTAATTGTTTTTTTAAACTTAGTAACTAGTATTGCAGGCTCACTTACAACAGAATTTTTTAATCCAGCAAGCGTTCAGAGTTTAGCAATTATTCAAGCAGCTACGAGCCCACTACATAGTCTATTTCATTATGGTAATTATGCAATAGAATTTTTCATAATAATAGGAACGCTTTCAATCTTATTAAATGATAAAATGAAATTTAGAAAAGAATATATGGCATTCATTTTAATAAACATTATAATACAACTCGGGGCGTTTACTGTACCCTACCTTTCAGGTGCTTTTAATTCGGAAAGATTGTATCAAATTACACTAATTTTCTTAGCACCAGCCTGTATTATTGGAGGTTTAACCTTTTTAGATATAATATATAGAATTTTAAAAATTTTTAAAATTCAAATAAATAATTTCAGCGACAAAAAAATTATACTTTTGTCAATATTTTTTGTAATGTTCTTACTTTTTAGTTCACAATTCATATATTATTTGACAAATGAGAATCCAAATTCCATAGCTTTCAATTCAACATTAGACACAGCAAATTATAACGAAATGGAAATTCAAAGTGCTAACTGGTTAAATAATAATGGAGTAAATGTTTCAAACAATGGACAAAATTCTAAATCAGGTATAATTATAGCTGATGAAAATAGATTACCTTTACTTTTAAAGTATGGCCTCATTACCGATCCTTTTTCTTATCATTATAACCCAAATTTTAATATTATGAATAATCTAATAAAGACTTATAATCCAAATAAGAATAATTTTTACTTCTTTTTTGGAACAAATAATATATTAAATAATACATTTGCTACATATAATTATACAATAAAAGGTTCTAGTGTGTTAACCGAGAAATATAGAAATTCAAATAATTTCAATTCAATAAACAAAATTTATGACAGTAATGGTGCCCAAATATTCTATGAATCATAAAAATATAAATTTATAATCACTTATGTTTAAGTTTATATTCTTAAAGTAATTGTTTCAATCTAGAAAGGCGCGTTCATTATCGTTTATCACGAATAAAAAAGCTATAATTCTTTAACTTTACTCAACGGATTCTAAAATGGATATATTAAAGGTTGATACTACTCCAAAGTTCTCGTAATACAGCTTCTTCGGGTCATCGTCGTGCCATTAGTAATGCACACTTTTCCATTGCATTCTTCTATTACATGCTATCAATATTATTATCTTAATTTTTTGGAAATTGTGTTAACAACTTTATACTCCCCAATTTGAACGTAATAACCAACAATAAATACTAATGGAATACCAATAAAAATTATGGCAATATTAATTATTCCAGTTAAGTGAAGCATAGTTAATATTCCCGCTATTATAGATAATATTGTTTCGTGTAAAAGGTATGTTGCATAAGAACCTTTAGAAATTTTACTTACCAGATCATATAGTTTAGAATTGAAGAATTCCTTATGCAGTGTAGAATTATAATTAACAAAGATTCTGCATCCTGCATAAATTAGAAGAGTAACTAAGAGTAATTGAAGAATACCTAATTTATAAACAGATGCAACATGTTGAAGAATCATATTGTGAAATGTTAAAAATATCAATATTAATACTAATATAATTCCTAAAAGTCTAAACTTACTTTGAAGAAATACTTGCTTAAAATTAATTACATTATTTTTTAAATAATCTTTTAACCAGCATGTAGCTATTCCGGCAAAAAATATCCAATAAAAAATAAAAAAACCTATAAAGAGTTTTAAATTCAATAAATAAAATATAATAAATATAATAAATATAATCGTACTAACTAAAAAAATGTTTATTAATTTTTTTGGTTTAGTTAGGAAAGGATATATAAGATAATATAAGATTATTACACCGACAAACCAAAAAAGACTTTGATTAAAACCACCATTTCCACTCAAAAAACCTTGAAGGCCTAAAAAACCAAACAATATAGATGTGGAACTAATTACTGCAGCTTTTTGACCGTATGGAAAAGATATAAATCCATAATATAAAATTAGCCAAAGAAATGATATTATTATGGCAAACCAATATAGTGGATAGATTCTTACAAATCTTTTAGTATAGAAATTTTTCAAGCCATTCTTGAAATTTATATTTTTATAAGTATAATATAAAAGGAATCCAGATACAAAAATGAATAAACTAACACCGACTTGACCAATATCATACAAATTATAACCAAATTTAATATAATAATTAGCATGAAATATGACAATCATAATTATTGCCAATGCCCGCAATATTTCCAAATCTAATAGTTTCTTTTTAAATTTCACAACCACTAAATCACCCAAAACAAATATGCAATCCGATAATAATTTGTTTATTGTACTTAAAGTATATATAAACTATTAATAATAGAATTTCTAATAAGTTTTCTATATTATAGTTGATTACTAAACTTTTTTAATTTATTTAAGAAATTTTTTTATCCAGTTTTTGGCGTATGTTTATTGATTGCGAGAACTTTTTGAAGTGTTTTTCAATTAATTCTCGCATTTGTTCTCGTGTTTCTATGAATAAGGGTGATAATACTCTTATTATGGATTTCCATATGAATTCTATGGGATTTAAGTCTGGTGAGTATGGTGGTAAGAATACCAGGTCGATATTGAGTTTTTCGGCGTTTCTGTGGCTAATTTTGAATGATATGATCGGAAGTTATCAAGGATAATCTATTCTATCTACTACTATGAAGATGTATCGTTAAAAATAACCTTATTATATGAAATGTTTATCGTTATATGTTGACATTTTCATAGTATTGACTAATTTTTACAATCTAAAAATTATTTTTTTAAGAAACTTATATTATTTCTTGGTAAAATTTAATAAGCTGTTTTACAACAGAATTTAATGAAAATTTTCTTTCTACCAGTTCTCTGCCCTGTCTACCGCATTTCTCACGAAGGTTTTTGTCTTCTAATAATCTAGTTATTGCTTCACCTAATTTTAATGGAACTCCGGGTGGCACTAAAATTCCGGTTTTCTCTTCAATAACTAATTCAGATATACCACCTATATCCGACGCTACTACAGGAGTTCCAGAAGCCAATGATTGAGGATTTACCGTTGGGAATACATCTGATAAAGATGGGCAGATAAATATTGATGCTTTTTGATAAAACGGAATAAGTTGTTCAGCGCTAATGTTTTCTTCTATTATTATTTTATGTAAACCCTTCTTATTCTGCTCTTTAATCATATCATTTATCATTTCTCCATACTTTAAACCAGCATGAATTGGAATTATTAATAATGTTACAGGGGTTTTTATATAATTCAATGATTCTAATAGTACATGAAGCCCTTTCCTTGGTTCGATTCTACCCACAAACAATACTAAATTATCTATTTTATTCTCATAATCTGGTTTATAAAGATCAGTGTCTACAGAATAAGGAATCTGTTTAATCCTGTTATCAGTTATACCTAATTCTCTTAGGAGTTCTAATGTGGGTTTGCAGCACCCCACGAAATAGTCTGAGGACATTCTAAATAATCTTTTCCACCAAAATCTATTATCATAATATTTGAAAGAAGAATCTAAAGAGTGACAATGTAACAACTTAGGCTGCTCAGTATTCATAGAAAAGAGTGGAAATGTTAAGTCCATATCATTATGGAAATGTAATACATCATATTCGTTGAATATCTTCCTAAATGAAATATCTGGAATTAGGTTAATATTAAAAAGAAATCGTGTGGGACTGAAAGGCATTCGTTGAAATAGGTTGAATGCTGGAACCCTATAGACCTTAGTATTATTTTCTGTTATTAATTCATTCTTCCAAACTGGAGACCAAATCTTATCCATGTTAAAAGTCATTACATCAGTTTGTATATCCAATTCATTTAATTTATTAGTAAGACTCTTAACAACAAATTCATTACCTCCAATGATAGGATCATATGTGGGTGTTATCATTAAAACTTTCATTTTTCACCAGGAATTTAAAGGGCTAGTTGGTTAATTTCATTCACTACTATTTTAACATCATCTTTGGTTAGCCATGGAGCTAATGGTAGTGACAATATTTTGTTATAACTGTCTTCTGCAATGGGACAATCGTTATTGTAATAATTTTTATAAGGAGCAAAATGATAGATGGGAGTGTAATGAACACTAGATCCTATACCTTTTTTATCCAATTCTAACAATAAATCATCCCTATCCATTCCAAAATCTTCTTCAACCTTGATAACATAGAACTGCCATGAGGAATCAGAATAACTTTTCTCCGTTGGAGTTTTAATACCATTAATTTTTAGCAGATTTGAATATTCAAAGGCTAATTTCTTTCTTTTATCATTAAATAGATCAATCTTTTTTATCTGAGCGATACCAACAGCTGCTTGTCCTTCACTCATCCTATAATTATATCCAATATCCACACAATCTCTATACCATGGTTTTTTTCTTATCGACTCTTCCTTAATTTTGTGCAGATATTTTACTCCATGATTTCTTAAAATATTGATTTTTTCTTTAATTTCATTATTATTTGTTGTCGCCATTCCTCCCTCACCTAATGTGGAGATTATTTTTTGGGAGTGAAAACTAAATGCCGCCACATCAGAAGAGAGAGAACCTATCATTTTACCTTTATATTTCGATCCCAAAGCATGTGCAGCATCTTCAATAATCATTAAATTGTGATCAGTTGCGATTTCCAGAATTGCATCCATATCAACAGGATGACCAGCATAATGAACCGGTATAATGGCTTTAGTCTTAGAAGTAATTCTCTCAGAAACAGAATCTGGATCAATGTTTAGAGTGTCATTTTCTACATCGGCAAAAATTGGTTTAGCATTTTCCATTAAAATAACATTAGACGTGGAAATCCAACTAATAGGTGTAGTAATAACTTCATCACCCTGCTGAATTCCCAAAGCTTTTAAAGCTAGATGAAGAGCAGAAGTCGCATTAGTTAACGATATGGAATTTTTTATTCCAATATAATCTGAAAAACACGATTCGAACTTTCTGATTACTTCAAATTTCACTGAATTTTCATGAGTGTTTAAGACTTTCAATAAGAAATCTAAGTCGTCCAGATCATAATAATTCCCACGCATAGGGAAGGGTACTTTGTTATTTGAGTCTTTCATATTAGTTCCTTCGTATTATTAAAAAATTTTTTGTACCATAAAATGGTTTCTTTTAAACCATCAATTAATTCGTATTCAGATTCCCAGCCAATTTCAGTTCTTGCCTTTTTGGCTGAAAGATATTGGTGTTTTATTTCATTATCTGCTTCATTTAATATAATCGGGGTTAAATCCTCTCTATTCATTAAATTCAGAATCATATTAACAATTTCCAGTACCGATACTTGACTTTCATTACTGAAATTAAAAGGACCTCTTATATTAGGATTATCTAAACTCTCTGCTAAAGTCATATACGCTTTTACAGCATCTTTAATATAAATATAATCTCTAATATATTTCCCATTACTCCTAATAATTGGTTTTTCATTATTTAGAACAGATTTTATAGTTCCGGGGACAATGCGATTAAAGTTTAAATCACCGCCGCCATAAAAATTTCCGCACCTTGTAATTCCAATTGGTAAATTATAAGTGTAACCATAACTTTGAGCTATTAAATCAGCGCAACTTTTAGAAACATCATATGGATGCCTTCCTTTTAGAGACATATCTTCATCATATGGTAATTTTTCATGTTCTCCATAAGCTTTATCACTTGAAGCCACCACAATTCTTTTAATGACTCTGCTTTTTCTTGAAGCTTCTAGAATGTTCCATGTTCCTTTTATATTTGAGTCAAAAGTTGATATCGGAGAGGAATTAGCTGTTCCGACAATGGTTTGAGCACCCAAGTGAAAAAGAGTGTCGATTTCATACTCATTAAGAATTCTTTCTATTAAGAAAAAATCTTCTAATGAGCCTTTGACGTTCACTGATTTTTTATTATAACCATTCAAATAAAAATTTGATTTTGGCACAAAGTCTCTAATCAAACATATCACTTTAGAGTGATTATCAACTAGCTCTTTAACCAGCCAAGATCCTAAAAGACCGGTTGCACCGGTAACTAAAATATTTTTGTCTTTCCAATAATTATCCATTCATCGATCTCCCCAAATTTTCCATTCAGGATTTAAATTCCATAAATCATTCAATAATAAGGAATCCCTATAAGTATCCATACAATGCCAAAATTTTCTGTGTTTATAAACCATTAGTTCTTCATCCACTGCCAGTTTTTCTAAAGGTTCTCTTTCCAAATTACACTGATCAGTTTCATCTACATAATCAAAGAATTCATTTTGAAAAACAAAAAATCCGCCATTGATAAAACCTTCTTCAACTTGTGGTTTTTCGCTGAATTCTTGAACCATATCCTCTTTAATTAACAGTTCACCAAATCTTGAAGATGGACGAACTCCTGTAACAGTACCTATCTTAGAATGTGATAAATGAAACCTTAAAAGTTCATTAATATCAACATTTGAAACACCATCTCCATAAGTCAACATGAATCTATCATTTTCAATGTACTTTTCGATTTTTTTTACTCTAGCACCAGTAAGAGCTTTATCACCTGTATTAGCCAAAGTTATTTTCCACCCCATTTCTTCAGGCGATTTATGGAATTCCATTTTATTCTTACCAAGTTCTAAAGTCACATCACTATTCATAAATTCATAATTCAAGAAATACTGTTTAATCATATCACCTTTATAACCTAAACAAAGAACGAAATCTTTAAACCCATAATATGCATAAATTTTCATGATATGCCACAAAATCGGTTTGCCACCAATTTCAACTAAAGGTTTAGGTTTGAATTCGGTTTCTTCTCTCAACCGAGTTCCCATACCACCACATAAAATTACAATTTTAATATCAGAATTATCCATAGAACTCATCCCCCAAATATCAACAAAAAATTTTTTTTTTAATTCATACTTTTTTTTAACAGAGTTATATCATAAATGTTTTTTTATTATATTTTAACAGAAAGATTATAAAACAATTATCTTTTTTATTATATTAATTTATTTTAATTAAATTCATAGTAGTCACGCATTATAAGAGATTGAAAATCTATACTGCATTCATTTTATCTTTGAAGATTCTAATTCGAACAATTTCATAACAATTTCATGAGAGTTAAGGGGGAATTATATAAAAATCAAATTTAACAGATAAAAAAAATTTTAGGTATCTAAATGGTGGAAGGGCATGTTATTGTAGTTTCGGGCTCATTCAAATCCCCTTCCGTGTCTTCAGGATTTTCTACATATCTGAATTTTCCACCACAATCACATTCCTTTTTGAAATCTTCTGGAGATTCCCCTGGCTGAAGTTCGTAGTATCTCTCACACTTATCACACTTTAAATATCCCATCTAATAACCTCCATTATTATTTAATAAACTCATTATTTAAAACGTTTTAACAGAAATATGCCTATTAAACCTCCGATAAGACTTAAAATTGCAAAGGCAATGGAATAGCCAAATAATGAAGCTAAAAATATGGTACCTCCTGAATCTCTAAATAAAAAAAATAATAATACAATCTGCAATAAACCCGGCAATAAAACCATGATAGCACCATATTTATAATTACCACCAGCTATAAATGAAGCAACTAAACCCCCAAATGCAGTTAACACCCAAAATACATATAAAATAGAATCACTAATGTGGTTCAATAATAATCTAACTGTAAATATAATTATAACATTAATGATGATACCGATTAATCCAAGCGGGAATCTTTTTGTAGTCAATGATGGTTTATTAAGGTTTTCTTTTAATTCTTTATCTTTTCTTTCTATTGTTTCTGAATATAATTTATTCCCACATTCCGCATTAAATTGCGTCATCAAGATTTTCCGCTTCACAATTAGAACATTACATCTTTATAACCCCCCCTAAATTTATGTAATTCGTAACCAATTTTAATTATTGATTTTAAAACTAACTTTGGCCATAATTACTTAAAAGTAATATTCGAAAATATAAATTGTGATTTGTATTTCAAATCTTAGCTCCACATTCTTGACAGTATTTGGCATCTGCTGGATTTTTCTTTCTACATACAGGGCAAGAAGTTTTTAAATCTTCAATTAGTGGATTACCACAGTTAATACAAAATTTAGCATCCTTATTATTAATTTTCCCGCATTGGGGGCAAATATTGTTTGACAAGTGATTATTCACCGATTTTTCAGTTGGTATATAATCATTAACAGCGTCAACATTCTTTGGTGATGCATTATTTTGTCTTATTAGACCTGCAACAAATGCAATTATCATTACTATTATTACAAACCACCAAGGCCCAAACGCAAAAAATAATCCCTTTTCATCGTTTATCATAAATACCATCAAATTTTCTTTTTATTTTAAAAAAAATAAAAAGTGATTATTAGAATGAATGCGACACTGAAACTACTCCATACGCTGCTGATGTGCTTTTAGTTTCTACAACTTGTCCATTTTGTAATATATTAGCCGTTAATGTACCGCTTCCACCATCACTTTTTTGGAATACTACTGAAACTATTGATGGACTACCCGTTAAACTATAAGTTTGGGAACCACTTCCATCTACAGATTGACTTCCCGATACATCTCCATAGTTACCAGTCCATGAACCATCATAAATAACTTGAACCTGGATTCCTGTAGCACTTGATGAAGAATTTGATGTCGTAGGAGTTGTTGGTGTTGTTGGTGTTGTGTTAGAGACGTTTGTAACTGGTGCAGTAGTTGCAGTGTTTTTATCGGGAGAAGAAAATCCATAAAATGCCACTATCAATATTAAACCAATGCAACAAATACCTGCAATTCCTATCGCTGCTTTAGAGCCTGTACCACGTTTATTCCACCAACCCATAATCCCACCGTTACTTTGGGTTTTAACTCTTTGTGTGGCTTTTGATGTTTGGCTCAAATCTTCACCACAATTCTGACAAAAACCAGCATCATTCTTATTCCCGGTTTTACAATTTGGACATATTTTAGTCAATTTTTTAACCTCCTTTTCTATAAATGAATTAAAATCATATATTTAAGAGCTTTAATTAAAATCGCAAGACCAACACCCCCTATTAATCCTGTAAATAATCTTAAAATATTATTACTATCTCTAAATCCAAAAAGTTGAGTTAAACCATCTAATAATGTAGGCATTATCATTAAAAATGCGAATATAATCAATACAATTGTATATTGTACATAAAAAAAATATACATAAGTAAAATAAGTAAAAGCACCAATATAGAAGCCTGTACACCTCGAACAAACCGGGAAATAGTGTCCTCGAATATTAAAGGTTCTATCAGGTAATCTATGACAAATAGGTAAATCTAAAAATAATCTGTATATGTTAACCAAATAAGATTTATTAATCATAACTTCAAGTGCTACTCTTTTTTACCTATAATTATGATTTTCTATTAAAACCAAATAGAAAAGTTTATAAATAAATAGGCATTTTATGAATTCATAACACTTAACAAATAATCAAAAAATCTGAATCATCTATTTATCATTTTATTTATTAAAACTCCTATTAACCCTCCAATAACAACAAATACCACATCTCTAACAATAAAACCTATAGCAAATCCTAAAGCATATACACTGTTACTTGTAGCTCCGAAATTATCGAAATAAAATAATACAACGATTCCACCTATAATTCCCACAATTACAGCATTTAAAATCCCATCTTTATATTTCGCACCTGATAATAATCCTACAATTAAACCTACTACTAATATTGCTAATATATAAATAAACATTGAAGAATTGTGAAGGATTATTCCACTTAATACGACTATTATTATACCAATTAAAATCCATAATAAATTTTTTTGAAACAAAAAATCATCCCCCCATTAATTAGAATCTAAAAAGTAATATCAACAAGAACTATGAAATAATATTTAATTCACGTATATAAAGTTTTATCATGAGAATTTAGCTGAGAAGAAATCAAGTGAGTACTGAAGAAAGAAATGACGAGAATCTAAGAAGAATAGTATTATAAAACTGATATTAATGAACAAATTGTATAGGGTAAATTGTGCATAATCAGCATCGTTTAACCACTTTTTTTATTAAAATTATAGGTGTGCTGATGTATTTAATAAAAATAAGGATAAAGATTTAAAATCATTTTTCAGCTATTTTTTGTAATAACTCATATATAAAATATTATCTCCCGAATAGGAATTTTATGACAGGAATTTGAAGCTGTTTACTATCTGATTAAAAGTAGATCTTTCCTGATCAAAATGATCTACCGTATCTACTCCTACTAGTGCAAAATATTGTGAGCCGGGTGATTTTTCAACTAGTTCCATCTGTTGAATTACCATGATGCCGTCGCCTGTTTTTCCTTGATAGAGGATTTCATCTGCTGGAAATCCATTCACTATTCTACTTTGTTCAGATCGAACTGAATATCCATTGTTGGCCATCTGACTTTTGGAGTGTGAAGAATAATCTGATAGACTTGTATGCCCATATTTGGATTCATCATAAACGCTAAAAGCAGGATAACTTGAAAACCCCACAATCGCCATTGTATTTGCTGTATTCGGTAAAACATTCCAATTAGAAGGATACTGGAAATAGATAACACCATTGGAAAAAGTCTTATATTGTGAACCGCTTTGAGTTGTCTGTGTAGGGGTTCCGCTTACATTACCATTAGTATTATTTACCGTAGTATTTGTGATTGGTTTAGCTTGATTATTCATCAACATCATACCAGAAACTAATCCTAAACTTCCAACAAGGATTACTACGGCAATGATCAATACTTTAGTTGTGTTAGACATGGCTTCAGATGGTGCTTTATTCAAATTGGTCCCACATTTTTCGCAAAACTTAGCATTTGAATCGTTTATATGTCCGCAATTTTGACATCTCATTCGACACACCCTACTTAAATTTTTTTTTATTCATTTAAGCTCCATTATTAGACACCCATATTTGTCCTTTACCGTTACATGTAGGACACACTATCTCATTATATGGGTTATTCGGATCGGGTATATATCCGGTGCCATCGCATGTGGGACAAGTTTCCCAATGCCCACTACCATTATTGCCGCTGTTATTTTGATTATTAACGTTGTTGGAGTTGGACTGTTGGTTGTTATTGTTTGAATTAGTGTTGTTGTTATTTGGTGGTAAGTTTTGTTCTTTATATAGAATGTCTCCTGTTTTAGCGTTAATTATTATCCCGCCTATCATCTGACCATTATAGTAATAATAACAGAGGTAAATTGCTTGGCCGTTACTATTTTTCATTAAAATGGGATCACTTACTGAAACGCCTTGCGCTGCATTTTGAATAGCTATTGATTTGGCTTTATCAAAAGTAATATATTCAGAACTGTAGGGTATAGAAGTTGAATTATTTACGGTTTGATTTATAGTCACAGGAGGATCTGGGTTTTTAGAACCTAAAAAGTAAGTATATCCACCTAAAACACCTAACAAACCTACTAAGACTATTACTCCGACAATTAAAGCTTTGGTTAAATTGGATATGCCACCAGATCCAACAAATTTCCTACCGCAATTTTCACAAAACGATGCATTAACATCATTTTGATGTCCGCAATTTGGGCATTTCATTTTATACCTCCTTTAATCCATGATCCTAAAAGCTCCGCTGCCCACACCTCAAAAAAAACTATAATTGCGATCAAAATTCTTTAAAGTACCACATTAGGACAAACCATTTAAATCACTAAAAAATACATTATATTACTTCATATTCAGAAAACATAAGATATTAATTGCTATCACAATCAAACCGAAAAGGATATAAAAAATAAGCTAAATTCTAAAATAATATTCGGGGAGCAGTAATACAAGTTTATTTAACTAATATGATTGATTTTTTTTTAAGCGATTAAAGAATAAAAAAATTTCCAAAAAGAATAAAAAGATTACTCAAAGAAACTCAATAACAGAGCATTAAAATTTAAATTCCATTATTTTTTTATTATCCCCATAAGAAATTTACCAATTTTAACTTCGTTAAACAGTCCTATAACGAATTAATAGTTGAATTTTTTAATAATAAGTTATTTTTTTGCATAAAATATTAAATTTTGAATAAATACCATCTCAAATTTATGGATAATAAATATGTTTTTATATTATTTTAATAATTATTAATTTAATTCTAAACAAGTTTTATCCACTACAGAACTAATTAGAATGGGGGGTTTTTTTGTCTTTAAAGATTCCAGTGAACTTAGAAGATATTTCAAATACACAAATTATAAAAATTAGAAGTCAAATTAACGAGAAATATGCACAAAAGCCTGTTTCTACCGATAGACGTATATATGGTACAAATAAAAAGTATATTTTCGATAATTTCGCAGATAGAAACGAATTTTCTAGGGATCGGGATAGAATTATATTTTCTAAGGCGTTTAGAAGGTTGGAACATAAAGCACAGGTTTATTCTCATGAAAAGGGAGATCATTACAGAACTAGGCTCACCCATACCATAGAAGTAATGCAAATAGCAAGAAGTATTGCAAGAAATCTTGGTTTAAACGAAGATTTAACAGAAGCAATTGCATTAGGTCATGATATTGGCCATACTGCCTTTGGACATCAGGGAGAAGATGTTTTAAATAAAATTATGCAGGGTAAAGATGATTTAGGTGGAAAACTAAAATATAGTATGTCTTATGGGGGATTTAAACATAATTTCAATGGTTTGAGGATTTTAGATGTTCTTGAAAGAAAGTATCCAGATAAAAAAGGATTGAATTTAACATGGCAAGTAATTGATGGAATATTAAAACATACAGATATTGAAAAAGAGGATAATAAATGGGACATAAATCGGTTCATTCGATCTAAAGATTGGATTAAGGGAATATTGAAATTTAAAAATCCGGTTACTTTGGAAGGGCAGATAGTTTCAATAGCTGATGAAATAACACAACGGCAACACGATTTAGATGATGGATTAAGGGATAAGAATTTAGGATTAACTGAAAGTAAAATTATAGATTTTATTCAAAAAACAATTAATTATAAAACATCAAATAATGATTCTAAATATTTTGAGGTTAAATTACTCGAAGAATTAGAAGAGAATATTAAAAATAGAGAAAATGAAGTTATTTCGAATAGTATTTCGGAAAAAGAATTAGACAACTACAAATGGAATTCTTTAATTAGGGATATTATAGATTTTTTTATCAAAGATGTAACCTTAAACTCTTTGGGAAATTTTAGAAAACTTAAGACTAGTGATTTGATAGAAGATTTAGAGTATAAAAGAACATATTTTAATTCTGAAGATAAAATAATATATTTTGGTGAATTAGGAAAGCAATTTAATGATATATTAGAAAATTTCATAAATAATCAAATATTAAATTCTTATACTGTTAATATTTTCGATGGTAAAGCAATTTATATAGTTAGGCAACTTTTTAAAGCGTATTATGAAAACCCTAAGCAGATGCCACAAGAAACACTTGATAAATTATCTATTAGAATCCAAAAAAATTCTGAAAATTATTGTAAATTAAAATTGAAAAATAAATCTTTAGATGATTTAAATTTTAGAAAGTCTTATCCTCGAGATATTGACAAACTAATACAGTTACTTAAGTTGGATAACAATAAAGAAGAACTGGAAATGATTTATAAAAAGACTTACAATGATAATACTACTTTAAATTTGGATAAAGATTTTTTTAGGATTATAACTGGAAATATAAACGATATAAATTATGAATGTGAATATTGCGATGATAATTTTGAAAAAAAAATTATATATAAAATTTTCAATAAAGTAAATTCTTTAAATGAAAAAGAAATAAAGGGAAAGAAGAATAATATATCTAAAAAATTAATTTTTGTTAAATGCTTAATAGAACATCATTATGCGTATATGTCCTTAATTTGTGATTATATAGCTGGAATGACCGATAATTATGCTAATAGTGAATATAAAAAACTTTATTTAGTTTAATCTGTAATTTACACTTTTTATTTTTGATCAATTATTAAATATCACTATACTAAAACTTCTTTAAAGTAGGAATTGTTTAATAATGAATTTGTCGAAAAATAGTTTTTATTCGGTTATTGTGCCTAAAATGAAGTTGGTTCATGAGATAAAAAAACGTAGTTTTATTTGAATGATTGATAAAAAATTTTTTATTAATAAAATTATTAAAATCAACCATTTTGAAGTATCCCTTTAACTTTCGCGTCTAAATTATCAGCATGATGCAAAGCCACTGCTTCAGGAGTTTTTGGATCCACAGGTGAACCCCAACCATTACTGACTTCCCCGTGATGACTTAATATTAGATGTAAGAGTTGAGTAGAGAGATCCTCAGGCATTTCTATTTCATTTATTTTTTCTTTTACCATATCACAAGACAGATATAAGTGATCAAGTAATTTTCCCTCATCTGAAAATTCTATTTTCACCAAGTCATAATCATAAGTTTTTAATTTACCTACATCATGTAATATTGCCCCGGTGTATAAAAGATCCATGTCAAGCTCGGGGAAGATTTCGCAGGCTGTTTTACAAATCTTCAAAACTTCTACAGTATGTTCTAATAAGCCGCCCATGTAGTTGTGGTGATAAAATTTCGCTGATGGTGAATTATAGAACTCTTCCGTGAATTCCTTATCGCTGAAAAATGCCTCTAGAAGATTTTTTAGATTTACATTTTTCATTTCATTAATAGTATCATCTATTTCAGCAATCAGATTATTTTTATCTTTATCTGAAGTGATAACAAAATCTTCTATCTCATATTCATCTTCAGATAATGGTTTGATGATTTCTATGATGATATTATAATTACCTGAATTCGATGGATACTCGTTAACTTTTCCGATTATTCTACAAATATTTCCCACACATATCGCTTCGTATTTACCTTTCACATCTTCTTGTGGAAACATTCGCCCAACAATTTGCCCAGTTTTATCAGTAAGGGTTACATCTATGTAATTACGTCCAGTTTTAGCCTTTTTAAATATTTTATCTGCAATCACAAACTGGGATCTAATTTGTCTTCGGGAATTTAAATTTTCAATAAAGTCTTCTTCAGATTTTTTAAACATAAAAATATTCCTCATAGTTTAATTCAGGATAAAATAATATTATATGACAGTCTTCAGACTAATTTATTGACTGAATAAATGTTGTTTGTATCGATGCAATTGATAATTTCTTTGATCATTTTGCTCTGTTCAAGTGTTTTTGAATTACCTATTATCACAAGTTTTTTACGAGCTCTAGTGATTGCCACATTTAGTCGAGTGGGGTCTTCGATGAAGTTCCTACTAAATTTTCCTAATCTTCCAATTTTGCTTTTGCAGAAGCTCATTATAATAACTTCTTTCTCTCTTCCCTGAAATCCGTCGACAGTGTTCACTTCAACAGTAGTATTATCTAATAATTTTATTATAGCACTTTTATGTTTCTTGTATGGTGTTATAACCCCAATTTCACTTGGTTTAACATTATTATCTAATAACGCGTTAACTATGTGGATTACTAATTTAGCTTCAAGTGTGTTTTCGCATCCTCCTTCTATTCCATTTTCATAGTATTCAGCTTCATCCGTGTCGATAAATGTTAATGGAGTTTTAGGGTTAATTATAATCCTGGTTTCAGTATCTAATTGATATTCCAGTGTTTGATCAGCTATTCCCGCAAATGTTTTAAGTTTTCCATCATAGAATAAGTTACTTGCCATATCAGCAATCATTTTGTTCATCCTATATTGAGTATCAAGAAATGAACTGTTTTCCGGGTATTTATCTTTTAAACGGTTAAATATGGATAATTTTAATTCTTTCAACAAATTTGATTTCTCTATAGGTTGTAATTGTTTATCATCACCTACTAATATGAATTTTTTACACTTTAACAAGGGTATGAGTGACTCGTAACTGGCAACTTGACTGGCTTCATCCATTAACATAACATCGAATATTACATTATCTAAAACAGGTTTAGCTGATGAAATTACCGTTGCAGCGATTAATTTAGATTTAGCTAATATATCATCATCAATTGAATTCAAAAGACTAATTCTTTCTTCCTTTTTTTGTTCAATTGTAAATTGAATATTCTCCATATCTTTACGTAATTTATCTTCTTCACTACTTTTGAATTGAATTTCATTTTCGAGGGACTTTATTTGGATATTTAAATAAGTATTATCTTTCTCTAAATTCTTTATGCGGTTATTATAAGCCTTATTGAGAATTTTACTTTTTTCGATAATTAAATTCTGCTGAAATAAATTTTTATTCTCCCTTATATATTCATCCAGCATATTTAGAATCTTATACTCAGCATTTAAAGCTTCTTGACTGGGATCTGATTTATATCTACTTTCTAAATCATCCCTTATACTCCAATAATTATTAAGTACTTTAACCATTTCCTGATAAGTTGATTCCTTTTTGTTCAATTCATCTTGGAATCGCTTTTTTTCTCGAGGATTTAAAAAGAGTGAAAGTTTTTTGACTAAATTAAGGTTATTCATTTCATTTATTTCTGATTCTAAACTATAATAATTGTCTTCCAGGGGTAAATTCACTTCCATTTGGTTTAATTTGAGTATATCGTTGCCGAAATCATAATTTTCATTAGATTTTTTTATTAATGATTGTATTTTCTGTTTAATCAGCATATGTGAATTATTTGTGATATCAAAGTTTTGATTTAATTTTTTCTGGTATCTATTGATTTTAAGATTATTTTCTTTGACTCGGCTTTTTAAATCATTAATTCTAATATTTAAACTTGAATTTTCCGTATTCTTACCTATTGCTTCATTTAATGGGTTTAATTTTTTATTTGCTAATTTTATTATTTTATCTATTTTTAATATATCCTGCCATTCGGGATATTTCTCACGCTTCTTCTGAAGAGTGTATTTAGATATATTAGCGGGTATTTCTTTATCTGAACCTATTCGCAGTACGCAATTATCTAATGAATCATCTAATCTTTCTAGAATGTTGTTAATACCATTATTAGTTGAAGCTGTTATCAAAATCTTCTTATTTTGTCTTAAAAGAGTATTAATCAATTCTAAAATCACATAACTTTTACCGGTTCCCGGTGGCCCTATAATTAAATGAAAATTATCAGCCTCTAACGCACGTTCAACGGCAATTTTTTGACTCTCGTTCAAATTGTCAGATAAGATACTATGGTTAAGAGTTTTATTGGTTGGTTTCCCAATTCCAATTATAAAATCAAGAATTTTCTTATTGAATCCGGTTAACTGATTATTTTCAATTTTAGTAATAGTATCATCCAAGCGATTTAGAATAATATTAAAAATTTTAATTTCAACTTTATCCTCTGCTGAGAAGTTGGAGATATCATCTAAGTCTATTTCTATTTTAACACCATTACTATCATTATAACTGCCTATAACCCTCCCTATCTTTCCTTTTACTTTAAGAAGTGAACCCTGATCAAAATTATGATATTTAGGCAACTTAACCGTTAATACTTTCTCATTAGGTGTAACATTAATAACCATACCTGAAAAGGATTTATCTGGTTCCTTACTCCTTTCAAATTTAATAAATTTCCGGATATCAGAAACTAATTCATTATACTCAACAGATAATTCCAGATCAATCATAATTTATCACTTACACCCTTAACCATGTCTATGGGCAAGGGTTTGCTTCTCTCCCATACATCATTGAAAAATTTTGTAGCTTTCGAAACATCATGTTTCTTCCGGATAACTACACCTGCCTCGTAATTTACTTGTAAACCATTTCTAGTTAGATTAGCGGATGAAATAATAGCCACTTTAGAATCAACAATCAATAATTTAGCATGTAAATCATTATTAAACCTTAAAACAGCACCAATATTGTCATGTAGTACTCTTAGTTTATCTAAATCTGTGATGCCTGATTTTATATCCTCATCCCGCCAGTTAGTAATAACTTTAATATTCACTTTTTTATTAAAATTACTAAATTCAGTAGTCAAATAGGTAATCCAAGGAGAACAAACCAAAACTTCTCTTTTAGCTTCCGATAAACAACTGCGAATCTCACCGTAAACAGAATTCACCTCATCATGAGATGTAACAATAAAATCAAAATAATCATTACAATTCTTCAAATTTAACTTAAGTTCATTATTCTCCCTTTTTAAATTATTAATCTCATCTAAGAGCTCACTTCGATCAATCAATTCAGCCTGTAAATTAACGAAATTCTTATTAAAATCCTCCCTATCAACATTTAATAACTCATTCTCCATTTTCAGGGTTTTAATAGCCTCTTTACAACCCCGATACTCCCTAATCTTACGGACTAATTCTAATTTATCCTCAGAAACCTCCAATAAAAACACCCCACGTCAGTTAAATTAATAAATTTTACAACATATAATAAGATAAATGGTATTACTGATAATTTAAATGTATTATATCCTGTAAAAATCTTCATTCAAATTAATTTTTCATTTATAAAACTAATAAAAAAGAGGGGGAATATGAGAAAAATGTTAAGTAAAGAATTATTAGATGATTGTAAGTCGAAATGGCTTAAATTAAATAATATTGAGAAGTATAAATGGAGTTTAAAAGCTGAAGGCACTAAACTAAACGGTTACAATGCCTTCATGAATGATTGTATAGCAATAAAACAAACAGAAAAAACACAAAATAATGGAAAAAAGTGTATTAATAATTCAACAAACCAGATGCGATGGTTAGGGCTTTTTATGGGCAAACCATAAAAAAAAATTTTTAACTTAGCTAAATTATAAGAACTTAATATTTTTTCATCAAATCTATTCCATTAGCTGTTCAATTTCAAGTACAAATTTTTTGGCTCTATTCAATGAAGTTTCTGATTTAGATTTTTTAACTTCAGATGTCATATCATATTGGAAATAGGATCTTTTCTTCCTTTCAAGTTCAAGACTTTCAATTATTTCTCGAATTTTGCAATAGAATCTTTAACTTGTATTTTAGCTGATAATTTGATGAATTTACATTTTTCTCCTTCTGCTTCAAATTTGGCAATGATCTCAACACTATCTTCTGTCAAGCGTATGTCTAAGTTCTCTTTTTTTAACACCTAGGAGTTTTGTCTTAATTATTATACTCTTATCCTCTTCTATAATTTCGGGATTAATTGGATTTCTCTCTGATTCAAAAAACTTGAATATTCCTTTAATATATATCATCAAAATTTATATTCCTAATATCTCTTCTTCAGTGAATTCATCCATACCTAAATTTCCTTGTTGATCATAAATACTTCTTTTATTTCATTATCAGATAAAACAGCATAAGCTAAACTGAATTTTTTAACCTGAACCTTCATGTAACTTTGTACACTTCTAAACCATTAAATAATTGATCTCTATTAAATTTAGTTTTCAAACCTATTTTATCTCCAGCAATTGCTTTATCTACCTCATCATTATTTAAAATTATTTGAAGAGAAAGAACATCCTCTTCGAAAAATCCATTTGAAGTTTTATATCCTACTCTTTGTCCTGTTGATATACCATCTGTAAGGTCAACTCCTATTACATCTCTATTTTCAATATAAGTGAATATTTTTCCAATTGGTTTATAATGGGTTGGTATTTGTGGAATTATCCCAGTATTAAATAAAAGTTCACGGATAACCTTAGGTTCCCAGTGATTACGGAACAAGCCCTGTATCAAAATAAATAAATCCCAAGTAGTTATTAGACCAATATCATTTTCTAAAGCATCTTCAATCTGTTCTTTATTGAATGCATTAATATTATCTCTTTCTAAAGGCGGAATATCCCATTGATGATTAATTATCAAAATACCATTAACATCAAAACTATTCCATTCTTTTCTACGTCTGGATATATATTTAACTAATTGTGTTATGTAACTATCTTTAGTAAGAGTTGAAGGCCCTTTTACTTCCACTAAAAGTTTAATGGGATTATCACAAATTCTTAAATCTTCCTGTTTAACTTCTTCATCAATTAATTTATCAACATTAACAACTTTACTAAAACCAATCCATACAAGGAATTCTTCTACATTTTTAACTAATTCATCTCCAGTTTTAGTTAAAAGGCCATATAAAAAATTATATTTTTCTCTTTCATTATCAATTTGTTTATTTAATGATTTAATTTGATTATTTGCATTCTCGCTTATTTCACTTATTTGATTTTTATAACCTATTATAAGATCTAATTCATATTCTGATCTTCTAACCCATTCACCTTCCTGTATTTTTTGTGAGAAAGGAGTTTGTTTAGGTTTTACTCTTGGTTGAATTTTTTCTAGAGGTGTTCCACATTTGGTGCAATATTTGAGATCAGCAGGTAATTTAGTAAAACATTTAGGACAAATATTTTTAGTTTGGTTATTACGCGAGCCTTTATTAAAAAATCCACCTATCTCTTGTACAAAATCTTTTCCTGATTCTCGGAGAGATTCTATTGAATCATTAATAGGTTCATTAGACTTTGCATTTTTATTGCTTTCAATTTTTGTGCCACATTTAGTACAAAAACGTACATCTTTCGGAAGTGGAGTTGAACAATTTGGACAAATTGATTGATTTGGATTATTTACCATTTTTACACCTTTAAACAACAACAGTACCAGCATTAATTTTGTTAGCAGTATTATACGCATCATAAAGTCCATAAATCCAAAGTATTAAAGGTAAGAAGAAACCGATTCCAAATGTTACAATCGTAACAACAATTAAGATACCGTACAATACCATAAATAAGATTCCTTTAAGGATTTGACCGTTGTATATCTGACCAAGTCCTACCCAAACAAAAGATAATACAGCACTAATACCCGGATTTTTTTGAACAATAATTTGTTTTCCTGTTCCTGGTTGCCTTACCCCACAGTTAGGGCATATTTCAGCTCTTTCATCTATTTGACTAGCACAATTCGTACAATATTTAGTTTTCTTCGCTTCTGGTTGCCGAACACCACATTTAGGACATATTTCAGCATTTTGATCTATTTGCTCTCCACAATTCCCACAATATTTTGTTTCTGAAATGATAAACCCCCCATAGTTATACTAATTAAAAGATATTCATATCATAATGATATAATTTACTATTTGTTTTTATGATTTAATATTAAGAAAATAATCCTTCCTTAGAAATTTATAATCTAATAGGGGGTTATGAATTCAATATGTACCAGTAAAATCACCTAAAAACTGATTTAGAATATTATAAAAAGTTCATGGATATAATGGATTTGATATATCCTAATTCACCTATTTTCACTACTACTTAAGCGCTTAATCATGCATTATCGCTTGCTCGCCTGATTTATTGCTTGCCCGCCTGCTCAATCGCTTTCATATTTTTTTATTAACTATTTAGAAAAAAAGTAAGAATAAGAGCAAACGCGCAAGCAAGCGCGAGAATTTTCACACGCCATAGCATAGCATAGATTAAAGCAAACACTTGATTATTTGATTACTTCAAAGAATTTGAACTGAATTCATAAAGCAAGCACTTGATTAATTAAACAGTTACTTTTTATCATTTTTAAGGCATTTGATATATGGCAAGTGATCAATCAAGCGGGCAATTGCGGAATTAAGAAAACAAGTTAGAACTAAAGCACATTAACTTTACAGTCTCTATGGAACCAAATCTTTATATAACCACGGATAATGAGATAAATATAGTTATTAAGCATGTAGAGAGAGTGATTGGTATTCAGTTAGGATGGATAAAAATATTTATAGTTCTCGAGCAGTGTTGGAAAGATGGACTTATAAATGATGATGAATATGTTGATCTGCTCTGTAATTTAGAAAATGAGGAATTTGAGCTTAAAGATGAATTTATGCAGCATATTATAAATTTAATACTCGCTGGAGAACCATTGGTAGAAATGCAAAAAATAAATAATGAAGTATATAAATTAGACGAAAATTTATTAGCCGTGAGTTTACAAGAAGACCCAAGCATTGATAGTTTCATTAAATTAATCCGAAAAGAAGAATCATTAAAAACTGAACCTAAATTAAAAGATGGAAATATTGAATTAAAATTATATGAAAATTTTGAATTAGATGAAGAACCAGATTATGATGGTATAATAAAGAGTATAAACGAAAGATCCAAAGGAAATTGGATTTATGAATATGATAATCTAAAACAACAATGGAAAGATGGATTGATTACTAAAAATGAATTCGAAAATCGTGCAGGAGATTTGGGAGTTCCAGATCGCGAAAGCTTGTGGAAATTGAAGGGATTCAGGAGAATTTATGAATGTTCGAAATCTAATAAGAAAACAAGCGAAAAAACAATCATAAGAATCTACCCACAAATGCAAATTATGCAAAGAATTAAAGATTAAAAAGTAAAAACGTGAGCAAGCAAGCGAGGGTTTTCACAAACAACATATTTTCATTATTTATAGATCATCATGCTGGACCATCAAAACACTTAAAAAGCGAAGGTGATATAAAAAATATATCTAATATTGACTACTGTCATAACACTGTGCTCTATGAAATGTTATGGAGCAGAAACTATGATCTAAGTCGAAACTATCTGGAACCATTTTTGAAACATTTCCAATGTAACACTTCCATAGTTGGCCATACACCCGTTAATGGGATTGAACTCAATGGGAACCAGCTTGTGGTATCATCCAGCTTCGGCCTGGGGAAAAAAGCTTACGTGGAACTCGATCTAGAAACAGAAATCAATAATGGTCAAGATCTTCTAAAAATGATTAAATATCTGAATAAAAGCCATTCCTGATTTATATTATTTAGTTAAGGATATCTAATTTCTTAAGTAAAAATTAATATCAAAAAATCCGAAGTTTCTTACTGAATAGTGACATATGAATTTAATGAATGATAAAAAAATGCAGGATTATCTCCAATTTCTAAAATTCGATGCAGAGTTGATAAGCTCGACCTGATTTTCATTTATTATTGAAAGTAAGTTTTCTGGACTATACAATAGTTCCATTTTAAGTTTGACATTATCTTCTTGGGTTTTCTCTTCATCGGTGACATATTGGAGTTTTTCATTTGAGAAATTATTTACTCTGCTAAGATTTGATTATCTGATGCGCCTATTAGTTTATTGGCTATATCACTTATTAAATCATATTTAACTAGTTTTTTAATCCATTTTATGGGAATTCCGGTTTCTCCGTAGTATGCTCCTGCTATCTGACCATAAACTGCACCGGTGGTATCGGCATCATCTCCAAGGTTAACGGCCATTAGACAACCTTCCTCGAAACTTTCACTATTATAAAAAGCCCATAAGGCTGCTTCTATGGATTTAACCACGAATCCGTTGCCTTTTATTTGTGGTGGTTTTTTTTCTTTGAAGGATCCGCAGGCTATTTCATCAATTTCAGGTGATAAAATATTTTCTTTCCAGTAGTGTGGTATGGGGTTGTATCGTTTGGATAGGATTTCTTCTTTGGTTTGTCCTATTAAGGCGCCGATTATTATTCCAGCCATATATTTACAAGCATCAATTGTTAGGGGGTGTTGATGGGTGGTTCTGGAGCTTTCACCTGATTTTATAATTGCTATTTCGGGGTTTGAGTAATAATATAAGGGTATGGGTGCCAGGCGCATGATGGATCCATTTCCGGCGGAATGTTCATGATCAGGGCCGCAGTAGGGTTCTTGGGTTTCTAGAAACCGGTGGAGAGCTTCTTTTGTCGTGTTACCGATGTCGAAGCATTCTTCATTTACGCTTAAGTATCCTTCCTTGTACCATTTAAGGTATCTTTTGAGTTGATCGACTGGATTAAAATCTTTCTTTTGTATGAGGCTTTCTGCTAGACATAGTGCTGTGGATGTGTCATCAGTCCATTCTCCTGGTTTAGATTAAATGATCCTCCGCCAATCATGTCAGTTACTGGTTCAAATGTTCCTGGTGCTTGGAATTCTAGGGGTACTCCCAGGGCATCACCTATAGCTAAACCTATTAATGAGCCACGGAATCTATTGATCATTTCTTTATTTAACTGTTTGAGTCTAATTAAAAGTTTTACGAAGACTTTATCATCTATCATGTCTTTTAAGAGTCCTTCACAAAACCTATCTGCCCGTAGGGGTGCGGTGAATAGTTTCTGGATGGTTGGCAGATCTACGGTGGCTAGTAATTGGGGGTTATTGTAATATGTCTTTGCTTTTTCACTCCATTCCGGCCAATTGAAAGATTGAATCATATTTTCCGGGTAAAGTGCTTGGATGAAATTGTGAACTCAGGGGAGTAACTGTAGAAGGGGAGTTGAGGAGGTTTATTAATTAATTCATAGAACTGATTATCTGGATTATTAAAGTAGGGTATATACTCCAATATTGTAGTAATATTTTTGAAGTGGGGGTATTGGATTTCGGATTGGTTCTTTTGATGCATCTTAATATAACCCCCAAATTAGGGTGTTTAAAAAAAAAAGATTTTATTTTTTTTATGTTCTTAATATTTCTTCCATAGTTTTGGGTGGTGTTTCATGGTCATGTACTTCGAATTGGTAGCTGACATATTTTACTTGTTTCTTTTCTGAGCAGTTGAAGAAGTATAGTGACCAGTTAGCACATTCTGGGCATTCAACTAGTTTGATGAGTTCTGGTTTGAGTTTTAATCTCTCGTCAGTGGTACTGTTGTACAGGTAGAGTAATTTGGTGTCCATGTCACGTTCTGTGATTATTTCTTCTTCATCAAAATCATAAGAGTTTCCTTCGAGGACTTTAGCGTTAATGTGGTATAATCCACTAGTTTTCTCCATGTTGGTGGGGTATATTAGTTTTAAGGATTTATATGCGGTTAACACGTCGAACATTTGGTTAGTGAATCTATTAAGTTCACATATAGTTTTCTGAGCGATTATCTCCGACATACTCCCACCGTGACTTTTTTCATTCCTTTTAGAACTAATAGGGTAAAGTATTTGAATAACATTGTTATTGGCGAGTTTTTTATAGAATTGCGGCTCAAAAGGAAGTATCTGATAGGTTTCTTTATCAAAAGTTTTGTATATACTACTTAAACGTGAATATAAATTTATCCAACCACCAAAGGTTACCCTCTCGAAATTTGAACAATCCTGTCCAAATATATACTCCTTTTTTTCATGGAATATATCCTGCGGCAATGCAGATAACAGGACTATGGAATTAAATGCAGCTATACTTTCAAATAATTTGAAATGATTTTCAAGCTGAGTATTTTTATCAGCCGAGGTTTTAAGGGCGATATGATAAGAGGTGGCGAAGGGCCAGATCAGATTTTTGTAAAACAGATCTTCATCAGCTATTTCCTCAAATTCCTTCATAAGATTTAGTAAATTATTGTAATTAAATATCTCGCTTTTAAAACCTTTATATAAAATATTTATCTTTCGATAAGTTTTATCTGATAAATTACTGGTTTCAACAATTTGATTTTGAGTTTTTAAATCGGGAATCTCAATTAACAATGAATTTAGTCCAAATTTATTTAAGGTTCTTTGAAAAGTACCATAAGAAAAAAGATTTCTCTCATTCTTCATAGCATTCGAATTTAAATACAATTTAAGATACTGTGGAGAAACCTCATCATCAGTTACTATGCAGAGGAAATATTTTTCTAGACTTTCATCATCAAATTCAGATCGGAAAATTACATCCTCTAAAGGATTTTTAGGGATTAACATTACCTCTTCAAATTCATCAAATTCTCTCTTAAAACTGACAACTTCAGATAATTTTTTAATTGGATATACTGATTTTTCTTTTTTAGTTTTTAATCGTTCAATACTCTTAAAATGGTCATAGGTCCATGAGGCATTGTGATCTGCGAGTGCGGATGCATCCACCCAAAAACCCTCAGACAAGTTTTTAACAAATTTACTACTTTGAAAATTATCAAGTACTAAATCTACATTATCAGATGAATATTTAGCAAAGAATACTTTACTTCTTTGCTGCGTGTTTTTGAGTATGAAGAGACATGTTTTGAGTGTTGCCTCGGGATAAAAAGTATCGTTCGGTAATGAGATTATACCTTCCACGGAATAATTCTCTATTAGGTATTCACGCATCGGTAAGTGATAATCGGAATAAAAAAAGGATTTTTGCTCTGGAAGAATAAACAATAGATACCCATTTTCTGCTAATAAATCTAGTGAAGCGAATAAATAAGCGAATTCGTTATTTAAAAATTTAAAGTCACCCACATTGGATGCTTCTTTTAATTGTACAAATGAAGGTTGTGATACAATTAAATCATATTTTTCTTCTAATTTATCTTTAATTTCGAAGAAGTCATTGTTTAATAGTTTATAATCGATATCATGTTTTTCCAGGTTTTCTTCAGCTATTTCTATGATGTCCGGGCTAATATCTATCCCCGTAAAACTGGCTGGCTGTTTGGTTCTTTCGTTAATCTTCCAGAAGAAACTTCCACTGCCGCAAGCTGGATCTAGTATTTTAGTGGATTTCCAGGGTGATACGAGTTCTGCTATAAAAGAGACTATATTTTTAGGGGTATAAATAATATTTTCTGGTGTAAAGCCCGTTTTTATCATATTTTTTTAATCCTCCCAATGAATACTTATTAGATAAATTTTTTTTTTATCTCCAATTTTTTTTGAGGTGATTAAAAATTTATTCTTGTGAACTTGAAACTTTAGAGATAAGCATGATTATTATTAAATTTATATTAATTTGATTTTATTTATTATTTTTTTACTTTTCATATGCTCTCTTGGATAATCGTTGTGTACATGAAGAAAAATACTATTTTTTATAGAATTCACCCTGGAAGATGATAAATATCTGAAAGCTGTTACTTGGCTTTTAATTAATATGAAACGTTAATATTTCCAGTATTTTTGAATTCTTTTTTTAAATAAAAAGGAGGATTAAAATTATGGAGGATTATATACCTTTTCTGCGTGAGTTTGGTAAAAAGCTTTTGAAAATGGATTTGGAAACATTAGATGGCCCGGAAATGGATTATATTTGTGAAATTAATGAATATACAGGATATGTGATAGGATTTGATGCGGGTGCGGATGTAAAACCCCCATCTCTTTTATTTTTAGGACGTGATTAAACAATAAAAAAGTGAAGAAGATGATAATGAGTCGTAAGTGAAAAGATTTTGACAATTCATATACTGTTGGAATGGATTCCTAAGGGTTTATCAAAAGGTTAACCGGCGGGGATTAGTTATTACTGAATGTATTGATATAAGCAGGAGTAAGCACTGTATCTGCATTCCCTTAAACCTGAATATTTTTTTTTTAGTTCCCCAAAGGATTTTAGATAATTCCCTAGGTATTATTTAAAGTTTAAGAGGTTTCATAAATGTGGTTTAATAGTGATGGGCGTAAAGAGTGTAAAAATTTCATGTGTAATGAAAGTTTTACTCCTACTAGGAAGTTGAAGAATTTCTGTTCACCTGAATGTAGGGTTGAGTTTCGCCGGGAGTATAAGCGGATTCATGGTAATGAACGTTATAAATTGAAGGTGATTGATAAGTATGAGGAGAGGAAATGTCTATTTTGTGGGGTTGATTTTCATCCTAAGCATGGGAATCAGAAGTATTGTACTTCTGGATGTAGGATGAAGGCTAATTTGATTCAGCAGGATTTAAGTGCTCAGAAATTGGGTTATAATACTCGCAAGGAATTGAGAATTGCTAAGTGGACGACCTGCCCTGAATGTGGTGGTAGGCTTTTCTTATATATGCGTGAGCTTGTGTGGATGTGTGGCAATTGTAGTTACAGTAAGAAAGATAGGTATAAGCATACAGCAAATAACCTGAAAATTTTAAAAAGAATATTATAAAAATTTTTTTTTATGGATATTGTCCTGAAATTGTGATGTATTAGTAGTGAGATGGGGAAGTAATTTTTTTTTAATTTTTTTATTTTAATTGGGTGTTTGAATAGTTCTTTACAATTCTAATTATTCTTTTTACAAAAAGTTTTATTTAATCTGTTGGAGATATAGTGTGTATATGAATAGGCAGGAGAAATGCCGGGGTATTGCACGTGAATTTCGTGATAAGGTTCTGGAGAAATATGGTGAGCGAGTGGATACTATTATCCTGTTTGGGTCCGCGGCTCGGGGAGTAGTTAGGGAAGATTCTGATAATTGATATACTTGTCGTGGGAGATGTGACTCTGGATGAACTGGTTGATGTTTCTATTCCTTTACTTCTTCAACATGGTAAGTACATATCTGCACAGGATATGAAGAAATCACGTTTTAATAGGCTGGTTGTGCAAGGTTATTCTTTCATCAGAAATGTGAAGAATGATGGTGTGATTTTATTTGAGCGAGCTGGAAAAGTATCTGGATAGGATCTGAAGGATAAATTGAAATCTGCCCACATATTTTATTGGAGAATAATCAAACTACAGATTCCATAGGTGAATCTTGTTATTATATTTATCATGGTGGTATTGGGAGAATGGTATAAGTTTTAGATTCTTTGGGGGCGTAATAGGTGTTTTGGGTATAGTAAGAAATACATAAATTATTAAAGTTAGATTCACGCTGTTATTATCTAGGAGAGTATTATTCTATGGAACAAATTAAAACTGAAATTAGATTGCCATTTTCTTTACTGGCCACCTTGAAGGTTAGTGAAGACCAATTAGATCAGTTCATACGATGTTCATTGGCTGTGGAACTTTACCGTGAGGGTAAATTATCTTTGGGGAAAGCTTCGGAACTGGCTGGGTTAAATCGGTGGGAAATGATACGGTTACTTAGTGAAAAGAATGTTCCGCTCGATTACAATGCTAGAGATGCAGAGAAAGACCTAAAAACTCTTAAAGAAGCGATGAGTTAAAATGATTATAGTATCTGACTCTACTCCCTTAATTGCTCTATCGGTTATCGATCAGCTAGTTCTTCTCAAAACATACTTCAATGAAATATACATTCCTCCAGAAGTTTACCGAGAAGTCGTAATCGTGGGTGAGAATAGACCAGGGGCTAATACGGTAGGTTCTGCTGATTGGATTAAAGTTCGAGAGGTAAAAAATATAACTGCCGTAGAATCCATGTCGATTAACCTGGGTAAAGGAGAGTCTGAAGCTATAATTCTATCCAGAGAGATAGATGATCTACTAATCATAGATGATGGTCAGGCCAGAAGAACAGCTGAACTAATGGGATTAAAGATCACCGGTACTATTGGGATTTTGCTTATGGCCGCGGCTCATGATAAGATTGATTTTAAATATAACCTTGACAGATTGATCTCCTGTGGTTTTAGGTTAAGTGAAAAAGAGTATAATCGAATTTTAAACCTTAATAAAGATTTATAAAATTACTTTTTTTTATAGTATTTTAGTTAAAAAATATTTTTTTGACAATGTAAACTATTTTTTTATACTAAGAGATATTCATCCTCGAACACATTCTGGGCTTATATCAGCGTTTGGTCTTCATTTTGTTAAGGATGGGAGTATTGAAGATGTTTATGCTAAAATATTAGCTAAGGCAGAAACTAAGAGGGTTATGGCAGATTATGATATTGATTATCAACCATCCAGAAAAGAAGCAGAATCAATCATTCATGATGCTGAAGAATTCCTAATAAGAATAAAAAAAGCGGTAAAGGAACTAGAATAGTATTTATCCATTGATGCAAATCATAGAATAAAAATTGAATTAATTAACTGAATAATTATTGGGTTGTTAAATATTTTACTGTTTTTTAGGGATATTGTCCTGAAATTGTGATGTATTAGTAGTGAATGGGACGCAGTTGTTGATTAATTTTTTTATTAGAATTTTAGTTTTATTTAATCTCAAATTATTTATATTATTATTTTATATACATTACATCATGTCTGCAAAATCTGTTTACAGTATCAGAATACCAGTTAAGTTTAGGAAGATGATGGATCAAATGGATGATGTTAACTGGCAGGAAGAGATGAGAAACGCTGCTATCGAATTGATTAAGAGTAAAAGTAGGAAAAGGCTATTGAAAGATGCTCAGGAATTAAGGGGACAGATGATTAGCGATGTGGAATCAGCAGCACTCATAAGAGAGGATAGAAATGCAAGATAAAATTATTCTGGACTCAAGCATAATAGCTGCAATCTTCTTCCGGGAAAAAGCATCATCTAAAGCTGTTCAAGCAATTCAAGATCAAGACCTGATAACTGTAGATTTAGCAATGGCAGAAGTAGCAAACGTAGCTTGGAAAAGAGTTGCTATTTTTCATGAAAACGAGGAGATAATCCGAGAAGCATTGAAACGGAGCACTGAATTTATAAGGACAGTATGTGAGGTTATATCAACGGAGGAGTTAATTGAAAGATCCTTCCAAATTGCTTTAGAAGAGAAAATTAGTTTATATGATTCACTATTTTTAGCAGCTTCTGAAAAAGAGGAAACCTCTCTTCTAACCCTGGATAAGAGATTCAAAAACACTAGCTATACAGTTGAATTATTATAGAGTAAATAACCCCGTAAATCCCAGATTTAGGAAAAATGGATATTGTCTTGAATTTGTTATGTATTAGTATAAGAGAAGTAATTTATTGAATAATTTTTTTTGAAATAATATTCAACTATGTTTTAGAAATCCTTTTAATTCCGAGTAGTCTGATAATTCACGACCTTAATCAATCTGTGAGATATCCTTATATTTATAACTCCATTTTAGAGTCGATTTTCGTTATACTTTTAATATGAAAAGTATTATTATATATTCAAACTATTTTATAAATCCATTAACTAAATTCAGTGATTAAAAAAAAATTATTTGCTCTTTAATCTTTTATGACTGCCTCTTTTTGATATAAATTTTGGAATATATCCCACTCAACTTTAAATTGGTGAGAACTTGAATTTAGGCACACACCATATTTAGGGCATCTCCAAGTGTTGGGCAAATCCTCAAAGGCCGTGCACAGCGGAGTGTTGGTTCGGGGCTCACCTAACTCTGGATCGTAGATATAGTTGCATATACGGCATTTATGTTTTCGCAAATTTTGGACCTCCTATCTTCATAATAAAAAAAAATATATGGTATTGATAGCTACTTTACCTATGATAATATTTTGTCGAAAAATGAATAACTTTATCATTTATTAGCCCATAAAAGTTTAATCAAGTAATAACATAATAACATAATTAATTTATTAATAAGTTTATGATTATTCGGGACTATATTATGAAAAAATATAGTAATAATAATAAACTGCGAGATAAGGCCGAAGAAATATTAAGTGAAAATCTTAAATCTGAGATGCCTCCATCTGATGATTTTCCTGAATTAGTCCATGAACTCCAAACACACCAAATTGAACTAGAAATGCAAAACAAGCAATTTCGGCGTAGTCAGGAAGAATTAGAAGAAGCAAAATTGAAATATTTTAACCTTTATGAATTTGCACCTATGGGATATTTCACATTAGATAAAAAAAAAATAATTAAAGAGACTAATCTAGCTGGAGCAGCGCTTCTAGGCGTTAAAAAACCAGAAGTAATTAACAGTGCATTTATCCAGTTTATGACTTCTGAATCTCGAAGAAAATTCTATAAACATTTAGAAATAGTTAAAAAAACAGGTCCTGGGCAAACTTGTGAGGTTGAGTTCATCAAAAATGATGGAAACAAAGTTTACGCGCATCTAAATACTTTCTCCACACTAGACGATGAAAAAAAGTTCAAAAAATTCATAATAACAGCAACTGACATCACCGAACTTAAAAAGGCGGAAAATGCGTTACGTGCTAGTGAAGAGAAATATAGGACTCTTTTTGAATCAAACCTTGATTACACCATACTAACAGATTTAGACGGTGTGTTAGCAGATGTTAATCCAGCTGTAGAGCGAATTACTGGTCTATCCAAGGATGAATTGGTAGGAAAACATTTCTCGGAATTAGAAATTTTCCCTAAAGAAGAATTTGTTCTTCATAAAAAAAATTTTTCTGAATTATTAGTACAAGGAAATGTAGATCCTCTTGAAGCGAGAATCATTGATAAGAATGGCAAATTTCGGTGGGTTCTAAATAAATTTACGACAGTTATTAAGAATGATAAAATGGAATATGTTTTAATCATTGGCACTGATATCACTGAACGTAAACAAGCAGAAGACGAGATTAAATCTTCTCTTGAGGAAAAGGAAGTTCTCCTAAAGGAGATTCATCATCGTGTGAAGAATAATTTGCAGATTATTTCGAGTTTGTTAGATCTGCAAGAGGCTTATGTACAAGATGATTATACAGCGGTTAATGTTTTACATGAGAGTCAAAATCGGGTTTTTTCGATGGCCTTGCTTCATCAAATGCTTTACCAGTCAAATGATTTCACCGGAATATCTTTTGACTACTACATTAGGGACCTGGTTTCTAATTTATTTAACTCTTACAGCAACGATAAAAGGATCACACCGGTAATAATTGTTGATGATATTTATCTTAATATGGAAACTGCTGTTCCTTGTGGATTAATCATCAGTGAGCTAGTCTCCAACAGTTTGAAATATGCATACCCGGATAATGGTGTTGGTGAATTAAATGTATCCCTTAAATCTCTTGAAAATGAATTTGAGCTCATTATCAGTGATGATGGGGTGGGTTTCCCTGAAGACTTGGATTTTAGAAATATAAAATCATCTTTAGGCCTTAAACTGGTAAATTTACTTGTCCAACAGTTGGATGGAACAATAGACCTTGACAGAAGTCACGGAACAGAATTCAAAATCAAATTTAAAGAATTAAAATACAAACAACGAATATGAGGTTAGATATCAACACTTCTATTCCTCTGGGACTCATTTTTAATGAACTAATGACCAACAGTATGAAACATGGATTTCTAGGGAATAAAACAGGGAAAATCGACATCAATTTCTATAAAAAGGATGAAAATCATTTTTTAGAGGTTGGTGATGATGGGGTGGGTCTTCCAGAGCAATTAGATTTCTGAAGAACAAAATCACTCGGACTAAAAATAGTAAACGGGCTAACAGAACAAATTGACGGAAAAATAACTTTAGATAGAGAAAAAGGAACAAAATTCACAATAAAATTCAAAGAAACAAAATTCAGTAATTAAAAGCAATTTAATTGATAGTAAAATATTTCATAATATATAATTTCAAAATATAATACATTATTTAATTAATCATACCCCCAAAGAAGTTCATAGACATACATTGGGAAAACTTGCATCAAATTAAACATTCAATTTCAAAACTGGAGGCTAAAATTCTAGAATCATAACTGAAGCGTGTTATATATATTCTTTCAAGATAATTTCTATCATACAGTAATATTACACTGTACAAGTACTGTAAATACTTCACATGTGCTATTGGGATTATCTATGGTTACAAATTTAATTTATTAATATGGTGGATAAAATGTATAAGGCTAATATTTTGATTGTAGAGGACGAATCTATTGAGGCTATGAGTTTTGAGCAATCATTAAAATCTTCTGGCTATGATGTTGTAGGGATTGCTTCTGCGGGAGAAGATGCTTTAAAGAAAGCGGCTGATCTTGAACCTGACCTTATTTTGATGGATATTGTTTTGAAGGGCGACATGGACGGAATAGAAGTTGCAGCCCAGATCAAAGAGGTTTTTGATATCCCGGTGATATATCTTACAGCTCACCCCGAAGAAAGCGTGGTTAATCGTGCTAAGCTCACATCACCCTATGGTTACTTAATAAAACCAGTTAACAAAACTGATTTAAAGAACACCATTGAATTGGCTCTTTACAAGCATGATATGGAAATTAAATTAAAAAAGAGCGAAAATAAGTACCGTAGTATTGTTGAAAATGTTTTAGACTCCTATTTCAGGGGAGATACAGAAGGGCGGATAATCATGGCAAGTCCTTCTGCAGCACGGATGTACAGATATGATTCTCCACAAGAAATGATAGGCATTCCAGCCCTTTCACTATACAAATCCCCGGAAGAGAGGGAAAATATCCTGGAAGAACTGGAAAAACATGGTAAAGTGCAAAATATGGAAGTACGGAGCCTCCGAAAAGATGGTTCTACCTTCTGGGTGTCAATGAATGTCCAGTACTATTATGATGAACAAGGCAAAATACAGGGCACGGAAGGCTTTATACGTGACATAACAGAATCTAAAATGGCTGACAAAGAATTACGGGAGTCAGAAACAGGCGTACACACGGACATCACAGACTTTAAACCAGTAGAAGATGTACTGCGTGAGAGTGAAAAGAAATTTAAAGATCTGGCTGAATTATTACCCCAAACTGTTTTTGAAACCGATGAAAAAGGCTTTTTTACTTTTGCCAATCAAATTGCTTTTGAAACTTTCGGTTTCACCCAAAATGATTTGAACAAGGAAATAAGCTTGTTAAAACTGTTGGTTCCCGAAGATCAGCAAAGAGCAATGGAAAATGTTCAAAAGGTATTTAAAGGGGAAAAATTAGGCGCTATCGAATACACAGCATTGAAGAAAAACAAAACAAGATTTCCTGTATTAACATATACAGATGCAATTTTCGATGAAAATAAACCTGTTGGATTAAGAGGAATTTTACTGGACTTAACTGAGTATAAAATGGCAGATGAAGGATTAAGGGAGAGTGAAGAAAAATATAAAACCTTAGTAGAAATATCACCAGAGGCGGTGACATCTACAGATTTAGAAGGTTATATTACATATGTATCAAACCGTACACTCACACTTCATGGTTATAATAATCCAAAGGATTTAATAGGTAAAAATTCCCTGGAACTAATATCTCCTGAATTCCATGAAGAAGCAATTAAAATTCTTAAAAAGACCCTGAAAGAAGGATATAGTGGATATCATGAATATAAATTTCTGAAAAAGGATGGAAGCACGTTCATCGGCGAGCTTCATGCCAGTCTTATTAAAGACAGAGATGGAAGCCCCAAAGCTTTTATGGCAACCACAACAGACATCACAGAACGAAAAAAAGCTGAATTTGCACTTAAAAAAAGTGAAGAGAAATACCGGAGCTGGTTTGAGAATGATTTGGCTGGTGATTTTATTGCAACGCCTGAGGGGAAAATATTGGAATGCAACCATGCATTTGCAGAAATTTACGGTTTTTCTAACCTTAAAAAAGCTGTCCAATCAGACATCTCTGAGTTCAACCATGATGCTTGGAAAAACTTAATAAAACACCTAAAAACTGAGCATAAATTATATAACAATCAATTCACACAAGAAAGACCAGACGGGAAACAAATTCATGTTGTTGCTAATGTTTTAGGTGTATTTAATGAGTCTGGAGAACTTTTACAAATTAAAGGTTATATTTTTGATGACACTGAACGTAAAAAAGCAGAGGAGGATCGTAAGGCAAGTGAAGAAAAATACAGATTAGTTGTTGAAACAGCTGCTGAAGGAATTGGGATATTAGACACTAAAGGAACAATATTGGACATAAATGAAAAGGCACTGGAAATGTCAGGTTTTAATAGGGACGAATTAATAGGTAAAAACTTCATAAGGATCGTTCCCAGAATTAAAATGGATTCAAAATTGTTATTATCAATATTTAAGGGTTTAATCTTGGGCAAAACGAGTTCAGCAACGGATTGGACTATGATTAATAAGCAAGGAGAACAAGTCACTTTTGTTGCACATCTTTCTTCCCTCAGAAAAGGGAAAAAAATAATCGGTCAGTCTTTCATTCTGGAAGATATAACAGACCGTAAAAAGGCCGAAGAAAAACTTGAAAAGTCATTAGAAGAGAAGAATTTACTTCTGAAGGAAATTCATCATCGAGTGAAGAATAATCTGCAGATTATTTCGAGTTTATTAGAACTGCAACAGGAATATGTTAAAGATGATCTTACGGCGGTTAATGTTTTAAAGGAGAGTCAGAATCGTGTTTTATCCATGGCTATGTTACATGAGATGCTTTATCAATCAAAAGATCTCAGCCACATAAACTTTTCTGACTACATTAAAAACCTTATATCTAATTTACTTTACTCTTACAGTACAAAAAACAATATTAAACCAATAATAAGTGTTGAAAATATTTTCCTGAATATTGAAACCTCCGTTCCTTGTGGATTAATCATAAGTGAACTGGTCTCAAACAGCCTGAAATACGCATATCCAAACAATAAAACGGGTGAATTATCCATATCTCTAAAATCTCTAAATAAAGAATTTGAACTCATAATAAGCGATAATGGTATTGGATTTCCCGAAGAACTGGATTTTAGAAATATTGAATCAAGTTTAGGACTGAAACTGGTAAATTCATTGGTAAACCAACTCGATGGTTCAATAGAGATT
>Ga0182021_10000311_pt1 | contig 49937 bp, 51 predicted proteins | sample 612E3MmetaG_FD_120493 | JGI IMG/M metagenome (GOLD analysis project Ga0182021, IMG submission 120493) | Permafrost microbial communities from Stordalen Mire, Sweden - 612E3M metaG (Illumina Assembly) | ecosystem: Environmental > Terrestrial > Soil > Wetlands > Permafrost | place: Sweden... | reverse complement strand
TCATTATTTAAAAAGGTAAAGAATTTATTTTATCCTCCCCTATTATTATAGTGATATCCGACATCGCATTACTAGGTTCTCTGACGGCTTCATATCCCAGAATTTTTTGCAATTTCTTTACGGTATAGGTTTCTTTATCAATATATGTTATTGCGGATTTTTTAATCGAATTATCTTCCGACATTACCAGTATAACATTCCCACCCATATTAGTTATCATTTTGGCCAGCCTGCCCCCTAGCCCACTTACGTTTGTTCTGTTAATAATTTGTACCGTTTGATTATCTTTTTCTATTAAATCATCGTTTACTGAATTGCCCACGATATTATCCTGCACCAATCCCCCTTGATCTCCAACCGTTACCATGTCTACTGCGCTCTCCGGAATAGTTTTAGTCAGTATCAATAACTTTAAAATGTCAATAATCGTAAAGTTTGTTTTGAGTTTATCGTAATTTAGAACTGCATTCATAAATAGTGAATTTGCACTTTGATTCAAATTTATAGATTTAGATTCAATAACGCCGTCTATGGGAATTTCCAAAAGCCGTCCTGCCTGTGAAGATGAAAGTGTACCGTTAAATTTAAAAATCGTAATATTATTTAAACTCGGGGACAATGACATTATTTCAATATTTTTATTATTTGTTATGCTTAAGGTAAATCTTCTGGAATTATCAAATTGTCCGTTGCTTATAGTAATAATCAGTTTAAGAATTAGTGAGATTCCGACTATGAAAATTATAAATGCAAAAAAAACAATAGCAATTTTAGCATTGCTTTTCGATTGTTCCCTTTTTTGCTTCATAGAATTAAAAATCCCGCTTCTTCTTTTCTACCAATTTGGGGAGAGTGAAAGTTGGGGCTCCCATACCGCCCGAAAATGCAGAAGATATGCTTTTGGTATCTTTTTTCTTTTTTTTCTTCTCTCCTTGATAAAATCCTCCCATACCACCACCCATAATTAAATTTCACCTCCCTTGCCCACCGAAGCTCCGATTTAATCGGAACGAAGATGGGTTTCTAATGATGTTTAAATGATATCAATTCGAAAGCCAGGAATCAATATTAGATTGTTAATTAAGACATGCAACGAATGTTGAGAGGTCTTTTGGAAGCGGACTTTCGAAAGTTAATAATTCATTGGATGCAGGATGAAAAAAGGAAATTTTGGCGGCATGAAGAAAAATGCGGGGTAAAAGTTTCCTATCGTCTCTGCCGGTTTTTCGCCCCGCATAAAGCGGGTCACCAAAAATCGGGTGCTTGATGTATTGCAGATGGACTCTTATCTGATGTGTCCTTCCGGTTTTGGGATGTAATTCAACCAAGGTTAAGGGTTCCCGATTCTCCCCCGATACTAGATACTCAATACTTAATACCTTATACTCCGTGACGGATTCTCTTCCTTCAGCTAAAACGCCGAATCTTTTTCTGTTCCAAGGCAATCTTCCAACTGCAACGTTTATCTCCCCTATTTTGGGATCTATCTCCCCATGAGTCAGGGCAATATAAGTTTTTTTTACTTTCCTTTCTTTAAATTGAGCCTGAAGATTGGCAAAAGCCTGAAATGTTTTGGCTACCAAGATGATTCCCGATGTTTCCTTATCTAATCTATGTACAATCCCCGCTCGACTTACGAAATCTAATTTTGATTGTTCTTCGTAAGTAATTTTTGATCTGTCAATTTCTTCAAGAGGCAAATTGGTTATTTTGAGGTTTTTTTCAACCCAATCCTGCAAGGTTGTCTCCTTTTTTGCCGTATCGGACCTATTAACAATCATCCCTGCCGGCTTATCCAAAACCAGCAATTCTTTATCTTCAAAAATTATTTTAGGTTCCATTGCTTCCTTTCTTCGCTGGTTTTTTACCTATTAAATTCTCGTGCCAAACAGCTGTTCCCGCTGCCAATAAAAGGATAAATATCAATGTTAAATTCTCATAATTTTTGAAATATCCCAAAAGGGTAACTTTTGTAAAAACATTTATAACAAGATTGACAGCGGAAAAGAATATCAAGAACAGGAGGGATATTGTTCCTTCTTTAAATTTACCCGTTAAAAGCCTATTAAGAAAAAATTTAAGAAAAATTATAAATATTACAAAATATATAACTGCCTGAATTGCAACCTTAATAATTTCTATCCGGGTTACCGAAAACAAAAGATAGCCTAAAAACCCAATCGGCAAAGATATCGATAACGCAATCGAAAAAATATCAAATATTCTCTCCAAAGGAAAGGAATCTTTTCTCCGGACAGCCAAAAACAGAAAGTAGCTCCCTACTCCGATTACTGCTCCCAAAAGTGATAAGCCGGAGTAATACGGGATAAGGATAAATGTCCATAAATTAGAAAGAATAGCTTTTGCATGCAAGGCTCCATAGAAAAGGCGCGACATGACAAGACTCGGGAATATACCGATGAAAATCATATTGAAAATTTATTCCATTGTGACGTCCTGCCTTAAGAAAATAAAATCATCGTTAGATAAAACATAGACACAATAAAGAAAGATGAATAAACAAATCAGAAGGACAAAAATAAAAAATTGCATATTTACCGCGTTTAACGCGATTTGTATCTAATTAGAGACAAATAAAAAATCCCAAGCAATATCATCAGGGATCCGACCGTCGTAATAACTACTCCTACTCCCAGGATGTCTGCCAGTCCTCCCGCAAGAATTACAGGCAGAAAAGAAACTGCGCCAATAAGAGAACTTAATAGTCCGTACATTCTTCCCCTCATTTCTTCACTTGTCTCAATCTGAATAGTTGCGTTGGACGGAATAAATACAAAAGAAATGCCGAACCCGACAATAAAAGCCAGGACGACAATAAGGTGTAAGACATTTATGTGGATTATGCGCGGCAAAATGGAGTTTAAGGTATCTACGAATCCGTATGAAGCGACTTTCCCGGCCATCGGCATAAGCACGAAAACAGTTCCGACAATTATAAATCCGACCGAACTTATTAATCTATTGTTTATTTTCTTACCTATACTCCCCAGCATAAAAGCCCCAATCGCCAATCCCAGACCTGCCGGAGCAATAAGGATTACGGAAAGACTCTCCAGGGGGGCTTGGAGTATTGTCGTTACATAACCCGGAGCCAAGACTGCGAACATGAAGATTACCGACTGCGCAACGGTTATCATTAGAAGAGCAAACATAACTTTGCTTACCCGTCTTATGAAAGTAAATATCTCTTTTGCCTCTCTGAAAACCGACAAATTGTAAGCGGAAGATAAATTTCTGCTTCGCAATTTTTTTTTATTAACTACATAATTAATTCCCGTAACAAAAAGCGCGCTCAAAAGAAAAAGGGAGATCAGGAAAACAATGGCATACGTTCTGCCGAACAAAAGAAGTACCGGTCCGGAAAACACATAGCCTATCAACATGCTTGTGTATACGCTGAAGGCAAACACGGCATTTGCCGAAACAATAAGTTCTTTCGGGACTAAACTTGGAATAATTGAAGATTCTGCGGGAGTGAAAAACTGAGTGACAACGGCAATCAAGAAAGTAAAAGTGTAGATAAGTCCCAAGTTAAGATTAGGGATTAAAAAAGGCAAAAGCAATGTCGCTCTAATCAAGTGTCCGTTCAAAAGCACTTTCTTTTTGTTCCATCTGTCCACATATACACCGGCAATAACGCTTAGTAAAACAGACGGAACTATGAAGGAAAGAATCATCCCCGATACTGCCGTATTTGAATGTGTGACTCCAAAAATTATGAAGATTAAAACAAAATGCTGCATATTAAATGCAAGCTGGGAAAAGAATTCGGAAAGCATCATGAACAGAAATGATCTTATCCCGAGGACCCGAAGAACGTCATTGCCCAAAACTTTCTTTTTGAGAACATCCATAACTACTCATTTTATCAATTATTGTAATCAAATTACAACTTACCGGGTCTTTTGGAGAAAAGTGGAAATTTTATCTTTGTCTCTTTTCAGCCAAAGATCATTTGCTCTGATTTGTTCCGTAACTTGGGTTATTGTCCGTTCTAATCCGACCGACGGATTTTTTTTGAAGAACTTCTCTATTTCCAGGGCTTTTTTGCTGTCGGTAAAAAAAGCGGCCGGTTGAATAAACCGCGCATACAAATGTCCTCCGGCAAACGTCTTAGTAATTGATTCCCAATTCTCCCTGACATATTCCCAAGCCAAATCTTGTCCTGCAGGATTTGCCCAGATAAAACTAACTGCCTTAAATCTGTCTTGAGCTCTCATCTCTTTGGAAAATGCCATTTCTAAAGATTTTGAAAGTAACTTTTTGTCCCTGAATGAACAAAGTGCCCTGAATATGCGGTCCCTCTCTTCCTGAAACGAAGTTTTGGCATAAAGATTTTTAAGTTCCAGATATTCCTTCTCTCCACCATTTTCGGCTACTAAATAATAAACAACTCCCCGCAAATCGGAATCTAATATAATTTTTTCCAACACAAGTTGCTCGAAAAGTTCCCTTGCTTTTATTAATATATCTTCATCTCCATTCGTCCCAAGTCCATAAATAACTACATTTCTTAATAGTGTTTGAGTATGCGCTTCTCCGGGTTTTTTATCCCAGCCGGTTTTTTCGGCAATTGGTTTAAATATTTCCCGGCAAAAAGATCTATATTTTTCATAGAAATTTTCTTTAAAAATTAAATTATCAATTGAACGCAAATTGGCGGCAATTTCCGCCCAGACAATATATTCTCCTTCATTTTTATATGCGGGAAGAAAACATAAGGCATCAACAGTAGGGCTGTGTCCTGATTGAGCAAGCATAAATGCGTCTCTAATTAACCCATAACGGTCTTCGGCAGATAAAATTTTTTTATTTACCGGTTCTCTTAATAATCCTAAAAGGCTTGATGGATACTGTATGCGGACAAAACTTGTCTCTCCTCTATTCAGCTTTATCCAGCCCTTGTGTCTCGGCATAAAAAGAGATTTTTTAGAGAACAAGAGCGAATCAAGAGGAATTGACCAAAGAGTTTTATCCGAACTTCCCTTTGCGGATAAGGGACTTGAGAAAAATCTTGATTGAGTGAGTTTTAACTTATTTTTTGATTCAAAAATATTTACCAACGGATATCCAGGTTTCCCTGTCCAATGTTCCATGATTTTTTTAACTTTTTTACCGGATGCTTTTTCCAAAGCCGCCCATAAGTCTAATGTTTTTGCATTGGAATATTGATGTTTTTTAAGATAACTCCTAAGACCTTTTTGAAAGGTTTCTGCACCCAAATAACTAGCCAACATTCTTATGATTGATGCTCCTTTTGAATAACTGACCGTATCGAAAATCTCGCTTATTTCTCCGGGGTGATGAACTTCGACTTCAATCGGATGAGTATTTTTAAGCCCGTCTAATTCCAAAGCTTTTGAGTGGTCCATGTAAACGAATTGGGTCCAAACATGCCAGTCGGGAAATATATTACTTACAGCCAGATATTCAATATAGGTTGCGAATCCTTCATTAAGCCACAAATGAGTCCACCATTCCATAGTCACTAAATTTCCAAACCACATATGGGCCAGCTCGTGTGCGACTACAAGCGCGACCCATTGTCTGTTAGCTGTTGAAGAAAGTTCCTCATCAACGAGTAGCACTGTTTCCCTATAAGTTACAGCTCCCCAATTCTCCATTGCTCCGGCAGCAAAATCAGGAATGGCAATCAAATCTAAAACCGGCAAGGGATACGGAATTCCAAAATATTCCTCATAGAATTCTAAAACTTTTGCTGCTGTTCTTAAGGCAAATTCCGCCTGATGCTTTTTCCCCGAAGTTGTGAAAACCCTGACCTTTACGCCAGATTTTGTTATCGTTTCTATATGTTCAAAACGCCCGACAATAAAAGCCAGAAGATATGTCGACATTTTTGGTGTCGGCTCAAATGTCACAATTTTATAACCGGGAGAATGTTCAGCAATTTCAGTTTCGATGGTGTTGGAAATTGCAGTATGGTCTTCAGGAATTACCAGCTTAACATCGAAAATTGCCTTTTTGGCCGGCTCGTCGAATGAGGGAAAAGCCCTTCTCGCATCGGTCGATTCGAATTGCGTTACCGCCATATGGTGTTCGACGCCTTCAATATGATATTTGCTTCTGTAAAATCCCCTCATCTTATCGTTCAAAATTCCTGTGAAGGCCATTTTTAATTTTCTTTGGCCTTTTGAAATTGTTTTATCAAACTTGATAGTCACTGTTTCGGCTTTTTCATCGTAAGAAATAGTTTCTGATTTTATTTTCTCTTTTCCAACAATGATTTCAGCGGAATTGATATCTAATTCCGCAGCATGAAGCGTGATATCTTCCACGGATTTTGTAATTTCCAATAGAATCTCTTCTTTCCCGCTGAAAGTGAACTTCTGCAAGTTAGGAAAAAGAGTAATCTCATAGCGGCTGGGGATGACGTGATTTGGAAGCCTGACACCTATTTTTGGCTTTAATTTCATCATCGAAAAGTATATAATATATCCTATTGTTGGGCAAGTGGTTAAAGATGCCCAGGTGGCGGAATGGTATACGCGGTAGTCTCAAAAACTACTAGTCGCAAGGCTGTGTGGGTCCGACTCCCTCCCTGGGCACCGGGTGTGTTAGATTAAAAGATATTATACTGATTTCAAATGAATGATATAGGTCAAGAGATAGAAATTAGAGAAAAAAAATTTGAATACTCTCCGGAAAATCCTCCTCCGCTTGAAGTTTTGGAGTCTAAAGTTTTTGCGGTTCACTCAACTCCAATATTGCCAAAGAATGGCAAGATGATTGCGGGAGCAAGAAATATTGAAAGTAGCTCAAAATGGGACGACGAACCACCATCTTTCCGACCTACAATACATTTCTCTCTTGGAGAAATTGTACAAGCACATTACCAATCTTGGGAAAATAATCCATATGCAATTGTTACTCCTTTAAAAGCTCTCGAGAAACAGTTAGTTAATATATTTCCAAATGATACTTATATTTTAGGAAATTATAATCTTGACAATGAAGCAACCGTACTCGTCCCCGCTGGAACAGACAGATCTACAATTCCTGAAAAAGTGAGCGTAGTAGAGTATGATCCAAAAAGCGGGTTACGTACAGCAGTAGACCAATTAATACAAAAGGGGAAAGGTTGGCATATTAATATACATGCGGGATTAGATTCTCTAGGAGTCGGCGTAATTGCCAAAGTTGATGGTGTAGACATAAATTCTCCGGACTTTTTCAAAACCATATATGGAAAATTACCAAACGTATCTTACGGAGATGATATATATTCAGAAAAAGGCAGAGCATTTAAATTCGGAACTATAAATCAGTCAATTGACTTAGCAATGAGAGAATACGATAAGGCCGGTATGCGAAGCAATGCTATAACTTTAGAATTTTTCCATGCGTACATTAAGAACAATTTGCAAGATCTTACGGATTATGTATCTGAATCCGGATTTCCGGACGAGGCAGTAAAATCGTTTGAAGATAAAAAAACAAAACTTAAGGGATATTTAAATATTATTGAGGTTGATTTGGAGATTAGAAAAAAATATCAAAAGACGTTTGGCAGAGCCGATAGGGACATCTATTCATTGATAGAAAAAAAACGGGATAATATTGATGATTTACGAACAACTGCTGTTAGCGTATTAAATAGACTAAGAAAAGCACCAGAAGATAATACAGTTTTATCATCCTCCGTAACTGTTGAATTACTTGCTAGTTTGTCTGTTAAGGAATTAAATAATTTTGTTAAAAACAATAAACAAATTTTTTCGCATATTGATAATATGTCAAATTTTTATACCGAATATGCTATATGCAGATGGATTTTGCAAAAGGACAGTAAAGCTCGTGAAGAAGGACTTGATAAAATTCTGGAAAAAAGTTTGGGCGAGCTTTGTCTTGCAAAAACTTCCAGGGGGGATCCTGTTTTCGATAATGTAGGCATATATTTATCAAAATATTCAAATAGACTGGATACAGCCTTAAATATCTTACGTCAACCCTATGTCAAAGCATATCTTGAAAAAAAACAAAGAATCATATTTCCCGAGGGAGAACCTAAAACTTTGGAAAGTGTTTTAAGAACTCATCCTGGCACAGCAGCATTGTACAACACAGAGGTTCCCTTGGTAAACGATCTAAAAATTTCTTCTGAATTAATTTCCAAGTTATCTAACGCTACTTTACCAAAATTATCACCTGAGGATTTTGACAACTTTAAAAATGCCAAATCTAAGGCAATTAATATAATGATTGTAAATGATACGGTTAAGAGATGGTCTAAAAACATTATTCAACCCATGAACAGTACCGCAGACATAAGACTAATGGGCGTCGGCGACGAATTGAGTTTATATCAATATCTCAAAGAATATAATAAAAACGCCTCTAATATCTGGGAAAAGGTCGGGTTTAAAACAGAATTTAAGAAACATTTTTCTCGGGATGAAATGTTTTGGGCATCCGATATGTCATTCCTGAATATTTATAAGATGCTTAAAAGTGAGAAGGAGAAGGAAATTCAGAAAGCTTCAGGAAATTAACATCTCCATTGTAATTTTTTCATTTTCTATTCTCCTCATTATCTTTCGGCTTTTCCGTGAGAAAAAAACATTAAGACTTCTCTCTCAAAGAATTTTCCTATCCAAAATAGCCAACTTCCCGCGATAACTATCGGTGCACTATTTGGATTCTGGAGCAGGTTCGTGCTTTCTCTCGGCATTGTAGAATTTAATTCTGTCGCCTCTAAAGACAAGGTCTATTTCCCCCATCGGACCGTTCCTGTGTTTGGCGATAAGAAGTTTTGTCGCGATAGTCGGCGTAATTTCCGCATCCGGACGATAAATAAACATCACCACGTCAGCGTCCTGCTCTATAGCCCCTGACTCTCTAAGATCGGCCAGCTGGGGCTTTCTCTCTCCCCTATGCTCAACTGCTCGGGACAACTGGGACGCTGCCAGTACGGGCACCTTTAGCTCTCTGGCTAAGTTCTTTAGGGATTGAGAAACAATCGAAACTTCCTGGACTCTATTATCATATCTTCTTCCGGGATCGACCAACTGAAGATAGTCAACGATAAAAAGTCCGACATTTTGTTCCAGTTGCAACCGCCTGGCTTTGGTTCTCATTTCCGAAACTGAAATTCCCGGAGTATCATCAATAAAAATAGGCGCATCGGCCAATTCACCCATGGCATTGGACAACTTTGTAAAATCGGATTCCGATAATTTACCGGTTTTTATTCTCCAGGCGTCAACGTCCGCTTGTCCGACCAACAAACGGTCGACCAATTCTTCCTTGCTCATTTCCAAGGAGAAAATTGCCACCGGAATTTTATCAACCACTGCAGCATGCTGGGCGATATTAACAATCATTGCGGTTTTTCCTTGTCCGGGACGGGCTGCCAAAATTAGAAGATTTGATTGCTGCATTCCTGACAAAGTATTATCCAAATCAACAAAGCCCGTTTTTATTCCCCTGAGTCCGGCTCCTTTTTTGTGAAGTTCGTCAATCCTGTCAAAACTCTCGGCTAAAGCTTCCTTCAGGGGAATAAATGACCTTAAGGAACTTTTTTGGGAAATTGCAAAAATAGATGATTCCGCTTTGTCCAAGATATTATCTATTTCTCTGTCTTCTCCGAAGCCCATTTCGGAAATAAGAGACCCTGCATGAATGAGGGCTCTTTTCGTAGCAGTGTCTTTGATCATGACCGCATAATGTTCAATGTTTGCGGCTGTCGGCACGACATTAATAAGTTCAGTTAAGTAAGACTGCTCAAAATCTTTAAAATTTTTATTTTTTTTAATTGCGGTTCTTAAGGTCAGAATATCAATGGGTTTCCCTTTTTCGTAAAGTGAAAGCATTGCGTCAAAAATCATACCGTTGACGGGGTTGTAAAAATCAGCGGACGAAATAAGCGAAGAAACCGTTGCAATGGCATCCTTATCTATAAGTATTGCGCCCAAAACGCTTTGTTCGGCTTCTTCATTGTTTGGAGGAACTTTAAGACCTGCCATAGTTAAAGTTTGATAATCAACTAACCAAGAACTGCGATTTCCATTTCTTCAGGTAGCTTGTCTTTCAAAATTGTTATCTTTGTTACCATGGTGACACTTTCCGCTCCCAATTTTTTTGCCGATTCTTCTTTTTTGTCTCCGTATAAAACAGTTATTTTGGGTTCCAAAGCGGTCACATACGATTCACTGAAATCGTTAGCTGTGTTTACGATTGCAACCTGGCAAACATCATATCCTTCGACCTTCGTGTCTGTTGATGATCCCAAAATAGTAGTTATGTCGTCAATTAAAATCCGATAAACAATTCCCTTCGGTGTTTTTAAGCCGGAAATTTTAATCCCTCCGACTTCATAGCTTCCCGGACCGGCGATTATTATTCTGGAATCGGTTACCCTGGAAATATCTACGTTGTTATTCCCCTCGTTGAGAAGAATCACCGCATCGGCAGATGTTTTCGGCATTCCCTTTGCGGGATCAACAATAAAGGCTACTTTCTTCCCCTTGAGTTTTAGACTATTTTCCCCAAGAATCGTAATATCCACCTCAACATCCTATCATAGTCATTTTTTCTTGACAAGGGGATGCTTTTATCGTATCATCTTTTTACTCAGGATGGCCTTCCATCTATTGGACAAACTACACGGGGGTTCACTTGAGTTTGTAATAGATGAAAAAAGAACAATTTATTCTTTATCTTATCGCTACCCTTTTCGGCTTATTGGTCGCTGGAATTGCCTTCTACCTCTTCCAAACCGCAAAAACTCCGTCCAATAATCCTACAACGACCGTTTCCATTGCTTCCCCCACTCCGACCGCCACTCCTTCGATTTCATTAAAGGTGGATCGACCCGTTGACGAAGAAGTTGTCGATAACAAGGTATTAACCGTATCGGGGAAAACTCAAAGTAATGCCGTTGTAACCGTTATTACCGATTCTTCAAGTGATGTAATCACTCCGGATGCAAGCGGTAATTTTTCTACCACCGTTAATCTTGATGACGGACAGAACACTCTGGAAGTGATTTCTATTGCTCCTAACGGAGAAAGTATGGTTATTAAGAAAACCGTTACTTATTCTCAGGAGGATTTTTAATTTATGTATAAAAGAACCTTGTTATCATTATTGCTCGCAGTGTATTGTCTGATTCTTCCCAACGCTGTCCATGCTCAGAGTGTAACTCCGGAAGACAAAACTAACCAAATACGCGATCAGCTGATAACTAATATTGCATCCCGGGTTGCTCAATTGAAATTAGTTGAAAAACGCGGAATAATCGGTGTCGTTACCAATGCCACCAACACCCAAATAACGGTTAATGATTCGCAGAATAATACGAGATTTATAGATGTAGATGAGCTGACAAAATTTTCAAATCCCGATTCGGAAGGATCTTTCGGAATCTCCGATATCACTAACGGCACAACTATCGGAATATTGGGCCTTTACAATAAGGAATCGCGCAGGATTTTGGCCAGATTCGTTACCGTAACGACAAGTCCCGTTATTATTCACGGAGGAGTTACTGCGGTAGATAACGCTGCCTACGCTATAAATGTTGCAACCGAAGACGGGAAACAAATGACGGTAGATGTGGAAAATTTGACTAAAACTTATTCATTCACTCAGGAAACCGACTATATTAAATCCGGATTCTCAAAGATAAAAGAGAATTATAATATCATAGCGATTGGGGCTTTGGACAAAAAAAATAAAGATACATTGATAGCAACACGTATAATATTTTTTCCCGAAATTCCCTCAAGCCCCAAAATAAATTCTGCTTTGGAGAATGTCCAAAAATCAAAATGAGTGCTCTCTTGGTAAAACTGCAAAAAGAAATTATCAAAAAGAATTCGGACGCAGTATTAATTTCCTCGGTATCGAATATTATTTATTTAACCGGTTATTCCGGATTTTCCAGGGAAGAACGCGAAGCGTTTTTATTTATTACAAAAAATCAGCAATATATTTTGACTGACGGAAGATACGCCCAGGATGTAAAAAAACTGATTCCTGATTTTAAATTGATCGAAATATCTTCCAAGATACCTGCGACAAAAGCTTTAAATGAACTTAAAATAAAATACAAGATAAAAAAATTAGGAATAGAGGAAAATGATTTAAAAATAAATGAACACAGAGCCTTAAAAAAATATTTCACCCAAACGCAAAATTTCGATGCTATCAATATTTTAAGAAGTATCAAGAACAATGATGAGATTTTAAAAATTGAAAAAGCCTGCAAACTTGGAGATGAAGTATTTTATTATATCTTGAAAAGGATTAAGTCTGGAGTTTCTGAAAAAGAAATAGCCTCGGAAATAGAATTTTTTGTTAAAAAAAATGGCGGAGATATATCTTTTCCTCCGATTGTTGCTTTCGGAAAAAACTCTGCAGTTCCCCATCACGTTCCGACTCATAACTCCAAACTTCTAGCCCATAACTCAATCGTCTTGTTAGATTTTGGAGTAAAATTGGATAATTATTGCTCAGACATGACCAGAGTCGTATTCTTCGGCAAACCAACGACTGAACAGAAAAAGATATATGAAACTGTCCTGCAAGCTCAGCAAAAAGCTATTGATATGCTTGGGACTATTCGCAATGCTTCAAAGATTGATAGTGCCGCCCGTGACTACATCGTTTCAAAAGGATATCCTAGCATTCCACATTCTTTGGGGCACGGAATCGGAATTAACGTTCACGAACTCCCCCACATTTCTCCAAACTCCAAAAACGTATTAAAAGACGGCATGGTTTTTTCTATAGAACCTGGAATATACCTGCCCAATTTCGGCGGAGTCAGAATCGAAGATCTGATTATTTTGGAAAAAGCGGGCCCCCGTCTCCTTACTCATTCCCCAAAAAATATTATTGAGATATAATAAAGACATGGAAATAGGAAAAGAAGATTTGCTCCTTATTGACGATCCACGAATTAAAGCCGCTCATTTCGTCATCGGAAATCTTCCGGAGATATCTGTTCTTAAAGAGATGGCCAAAAATAAAACTACAATCTCCGTCACTATCGGGAACGAGAAATGGAACCTGCGTATTCTAGATAACGATGATTCGAAGACAAAAGAAATAACATTTATTCAGGATGTAGACATGAAACAAAAACCGCGATTTGGAGTATCTGTCAGTCAAGATTTAAACTTGGCTTTTGGATCAATTGCCGGATCAAGCGAATTCCCCTTCATCCAACCATTAAGGTTAACCGAACTAATAGAGAAATTTAAAGAAGATGATGCAGAAATGGTTAGAGAATCTCTTGCTAAAAATAATAACGTGTCTGAAACTGCTATTGCATTAAAATTAAGACCCGAATATGTTTCCAAGATTGCCTCTCAACCTATTCCCCAAAAACCTTAATTGCGTTATAATAGAAGAATGATTAACCCGCAGACATTAAAAGGTTTTCGTGATTTTTTGCCTTTGGAGGCAAAAAAACGGCAATTTGTTATAGATACCCTGAAAAAGGTGTTTGAGTCCTATGGCTTTGAGCCACTTGAAACTCCGGCTTTGGAATACGAGGAAATTTTGATGGGAAAATACGGCGAAGACGGCGATAAATTAATGTACAGATTCGAAGATAACGGCAAAAGAAAAGTCGCCCTTCGCTACGACCAGACCGTTCCCCTTGCCCGCGTTGTAACACGGTATCAAAACGAACTTCCAATGCCTTTTAAGAGGTATCAAATTCAAAACGTCTGGCGCGCCGACAATACCCAAAAAGGGCGATATCGGGAATTTCTTCAATGCGATGCCGACATCGTCGGCTCATCCTCTCCCCTTTCCGATGCAGAAACTATAACGGCCGCAGTAAGATCTTTGGAAAAGCTCGGTTTTAAAAATTTTAAGGTTTTAATTAATGACCGGAAACTTCTTTTAAATATTTCAACAAAAGCATTAACTATCCTCGATAAGCTGGATAAAATAGGAGAGGAAAATGTCAGAAAAGAATTAAAAGAAGCCGGTGAACCGGAAAATTTAATAGATCAAGCTAGAGCATTCAAAGCCTCTGTTAACCTGACCGAAATTAAAGATAAGGCTTCTAAATTAGGAGTTTCGGAAAACCTGATTGAATTTAAACCTACTCTCGTCCGGGGATTAAATTATTACACCGGAATTATTTATGAAATTGAGATTGAAGGATATTCGGCCGGATCTGTTTGTGGTGGCGGGAGATATGACAATTTGATTGGAATGTTCGCCGGAAAACAGATTCCTGCGGTGGGATTTGCCTTCGGATTTGACAGATTGATGGAGGCCATGGAAGAATTAAAACTCTTCCCCACCAACCTTACCACTACCAGAGTTTTAGTCACCGTTTTTTCAAAAGATCTTAAGGATAAATCATTTGAAATCGCTCAAATGCTGCGCAATAAGAATATCAATACCGAAATCTGGCTTGACGATGATACAAAAATGGAAAAACAATTGAAATATGCCGACAAAAAACAAATTCCTTATGTTGTGATTATCGGCCCGGATGAAGCTAAAAATGATACCGTGACTGTTAAAAATCTTGCCACACGCGAACAGAAAACTATCCCCCTTGGTCAACTTACTGACTTGTTTAAAGAGTAAAAATACGGTATAATATACTTCATGAAAGCGAACATTCATCCGAAATATTTTGATCAGGCCCAGGTAATTTGTGCCTGCGGAAACAAATTCACGACCGGTTCGACTCTGGAAGTGATTCATGTTGAATTGTGCAACAAATGCCACCCTTTTTATACCGGTGAACAAAGATTTGTCGACAGCGCCTCCAGAATCCAGAAATTCCAGAACAAACAGAACATCGCTAAACAATACTTAACCAAGAAAGTCAAAAAGCAGGAAGAACAGAAAGCCAAAGACACAGCACCTAAAACTCTAAGAGAAATGCTTATGGCGATTAAGTAGATATCTAATCCTCTCATGTACGATTATAGAAGAGTCCAAATTCAGACACTAATAAAGAAGATTGAAGAAACACGCATTCTTCTTGCAGATCCCTCGTTAAAAGAATTGGCCGAGAAAGAAATTGCCGAATTGGAAATTCAGAAAAAGACTCTTGAGGACGCTTTAAATAAAGAAGTTGAGGAAGGAAGTAATTTGGACGACCGCAATGTCATCATGGAAGTCAAAGGAGCCGCGGGAGGAGAAGAAGCAAAGCTATGGAGGGATGAACTTTTGAGAATGTATCTAAGATATGCCCAGCTCAAGGGATTCCAGGCCGAGCAAATCGATGAAGGGGTTATTAAGATTTCGGGAGCCTCCTCTACTCCACCTCCTTTTAAGACTTTTAAATTTGAAGCGGGAGTTCACAGGGTACAAAGAATACCTGAAACGGAAAAACGCGGCCGTATTCATACTTCAACGGCTACCGTTTACGTCCTACCCGAACTCGAAGATATTGATCTTCATATAAATCCCGAAGATATCGAATTTGAGGCTTTCAGGGCAGGCGGACACGGAGGGCAAAACGTTAATAAGGTCTCAACTGCCGTCAGAATAAAACATAAACCGACGGGAATAATAGTCACTGCCCAGACCGAAAGATTTCAAGCTCAAAATAGAGAAATTGCCATGAATTTACTCCGTTCCAAACTCTGGGAGATGGAAGTCGAAAAACAAAACAAAGAGATTGCTTCTCTTAAATCCACTCAGGTCGGCCGGGGTATGAGGGCCGAGAAAATACGAACTTACAATTTTCCCCAGGACAGACTTACCGATCATAGGATTGGAAAATCTTGGCATAACCTGCCTGTTCTTCTTGACGGAGAGATAGATGAGGTAATTAACTCTATGAAAGAAGATTCAAATCCTCAGTCTTAAAATCCTCAACATCTTTCAGATGATCATTCTTGATAATACGGGCCAGATGAACTCCACCGACCAGATAAGGAAGTATTACATAGTATGCCCCTTCTTTATAGAGTGTTTTCGCCTCATCGACATCCTGCGCCACCACAATTACTTTTTTGTTTTTACCTTTCAGACTTTGCAAAAGCGTTATGTTGTCTTCAATATCGGGTACTGTTGAAATTATAAGTTCCGCCCTGTCAATCCCGGCCTTCTTCTGAACGTCGGGATCGGTGATGTCTCCGAAAACATTCAGTATGTTTTCTTTATTCAGGTCCCTTACGACATCGGGATTAAAATCAATTACTACTATCTTGTGTTTTGATCCCAATGTCTTTAAAAAACTCCTCCCTGCCCTATGGCTTCCGGCCAAAACTATGTGATTTTCTATTGAACTCAAGATTGCATCCGACGGACTGGCTTTTTCTTCCTTGGTTTCTTTACGTTCAAAAAATTTAATGTAGGGGTTTAAAAATTTATATATATTGTTTCCTCCGGAAATCGTGTAGGTTGAAAGTATAAAGGTCGTAATACCCAAAAAAGTAGCCAGTGACGATATCCGATCAGACACGTGACCAATTTTGTTCCCCAGGAAAATAATGATAAAACTGAATTCCGAAATCTGCGTCATATTTAAACCGACCAGAAATGATGTTCTTCTTCTGTATCCCATAATTCCCATGACAACCATGGTAATCAAAGGCTTTATGAATACAATAAAAAGTGTGAATAGAATTATCGGTGTGATAAGTTTGTCCAAGCCCTGAAACTGCAATTTCATTCCCAAAAAAACGAAAAATATCGTTATGAAAAAGTCCCTCAGGGTTTTTACTTTCAAAACTATTTGGTAATTCTCTATTGAATCTGCCAAGGCAATGCCGGCCAAAAATCCCCCGATTTCAATCGGAAATCCTATTGATGAAGAACTGACAAGAGCACAGAGTCCAAAAACCCAGCCCAAAATAAAAAGGAAGAGAACTTCTTCGGAATCGGATACAAAGTGAACTACTTTCGGCATGACTTTACGGTTCAGGAACAGAATAGCTAAAATCAAAACAAATCCTTTACCCAAAACTATTAACCCGTCATGTGCAAAAAGACTGCCCGACTCCTGAGGGATAGAAAGAAACATCAGAATAAAAACAGCTATAAGGTTTTGGAAAATCAGAATTCCGCTGGATATTTTTCCGAACAAACTTCCTAAATCCTTTTTGTCGGATAAAAGTTTTATTACGATAATCGTGCTTGAAAATGCCAAAGCAATACCCATATAAAGAGCCGGGAACGACGGAAATTTAAGAAATATTGCCAGGAGATAGCCGCAAATAAAAGTCAGGACAAATTGTGCCGATCCGATTATGAAAGATGCATATCCGACCGACTTAATCCCTTTTAACTTAAACTCAAGACCCAGCAAAAACAATAACAGGGTAATTCCTATTTCCGAGAATATATTAAGACTGTTTATGCCAGGAAACTGTAATTGCCCGAAGGGACCTATCAGGATTCCGGTCAAGATGTATGCCAAAATCGGAGGCTGCTTAAAAAGTCGGAAAAATAAAGCTAAGATAGTAGCCAGACAAATGATTATGGTTACTTCTATAAAAATAATTTCCATCTGGAATTATTGTAGCAGGTCTTGCCCCGGGTTGAAAAGCCGGGAATTAATCTTGTTTTAAAAACAGTATTTATCCGAGGCGCACAATTTCTTCTTCCAAAGTTACGCCGTATTTTTCTTTAACGGCTTTTTTCGCAATTTTAATCAGTTCTTTTATATCCCGAGCTTTAGCATTATCAATATTTACGATAAAATTCGGATGTAAATCCGATATCATCGCCCCACCTACCCTTCTACCCTTAAGGCCCGCTAATGACAAAAGTTTTGTGACGGGAACAACCGGAAACGGATCGTTTTTTATTATTGCCGAAAATTCTTGTTGCAATTTAGTTGACAAAGAATTTAAGGGTATGTTTTTAAAAGTACTTCCGATACTCGGGACATCCATCGGCTGATGAATATTCCTGTAATCTATTTTTTGCTGAATTGCTTCTTTTATCTTCTCCTTGTCACCGGGCATTAACTTCAAAGTGACATAGGTAATAAATTCAGGCAACTTTTTAGATTTAAAAATGCTGTTTCTGTACCCGAATTCGCACTGCACATTATTTCTGATTTTTTCTTCAAGTGTTTTTAAATCCAAGCTTTCAACTTCAATTACGTTGTCCTTTGTTTCGCTTCCGAAAGATCCCGCATTCCCCCTGACTGCTCCGCCTATTGTTCCGGGAAGTCCTCCGGCCCATTCAAGACCTGAAAGTGAATTTTTTATGCAGTATTCCAGGAGATCTTTGGTCAACACTCCGCTGCCGACCCTAAGAGAGTTTCCCAGTTTTTCTATTCCGGCAATTTTGTTATAAATTATCAACCCGTCAAACCCTTCATCGTTTATTAAAACTTTCGTTCCTCCTGCTAAAATCGCAATTTTATCCTGAGCAAGCGATCTAGCGAGTCGAAGGACCTCTTTTAATTCATCAACCGAGGAAATCTCAACAAAAAACTTTGCAGCACCGCCGATTTTATAATGGTTGTAGTTTTTCAAAAGGACATTTTTTTTGAATTTCATTTATTGATCCGGGACTGCGGTCAGAGTTGCTTTAATTTCGAGTGTTTTCCCGTCACGCCATATGGAGAGATTGACTTCGTCCCCGATTTTTTTGCTTGAGATTTCGCTGGTAATCAAGTTGCTGTTACCGCTGATTTTCTTCCCGTCAATAGTCAGAATAATATCCCCCTGCACTATGCCTGCTTTTTCCGCCGGTGAGCCGGTTATTATGCTTTGGATATATGCGCCTTCCGGAACATTATTGTAAGTTGCAACATCTTTGTTCAGGATTTCATAGGTGACACCAAGATACGGTCTGTTAAATTGCCCTGTTTTATTGAAATTATCAAGACTGTCTTTAACGATATTTATAGGCAGGGCAAAACCTATATTTTGTCCGCCCGACGCTATTGCGGTGTTGATTCCGATGACCTGAGATTTTGAATTCAACAGGGGTCCTCCTGAATTTCCCGGATTTATGGCGGCGTCCGTTTGAATTACATTATCAAGTTTTTCAACAGATCCCTGAAGTTCATCCCCTGCGGTAATTCCCCGTCCAAGGCCCGAGATGACTCCCGTCGTAACCGTACTCCTGAATTCCCCCAACGCCGTACCTATCGCAATCACGAACTGACCGACCTGAAGCTTCGAAGAATCTCCCAGAATTACGGGAATAAGACCGCCGGCAGGAGGGGTAATTTTAAGGATCGCAATGTCGTTTAAAGGATCTCTGTATATTTTCTCGACTATGAAATTCTTATCGTCAGCCGTAATAATCTGATATTTAGCGCCTACGTCGGCTACCACATGCTTACTGGTAACAACTAATCCGTCCTTGGTCACAATAAAGCCTGATCCGATTGCCTGCGGTTGAGTAGTTTGGTCCGGCTGAGCCGGCTGTAGTTGCGGAAAATTAAAAATAGAAAACGGACCGAAATTGAAGGTTGAGCTTCCGGAAGTAGCCGGCTGTGTCTCCTCTTCAACGGTTATAACCGACGGACCGACTTTCTTAACGGCATCTATTGTTACCGATTCCTCGGTAACAATTTGAACCTTTTGTGCAGGAAGAGTTATATTTTGATTCTTAAGAAAGGAAGAAATGCCGGGAGAATATAGAATAGCCGCATTCCAAACTCCGAGTATTACGATGAGAATAATAACAATTACGATTAGCTTTCTCATTGCGGTTGTTATTTTAGCAGTTCCAATACTGCTTTTTCAAGCTGGGTGTCATGGCTTGGATCTTTTGGATCCAAAGCGACCGGAATATCGGGAGTTAAACCTTTTCCGTGAACCCATGTACCGGCTGGCGTTAACCACTTTGCGATAGTTATGTGAATACCGGCTCCGTTTCCTAAGTCATTCGCCTCTTGAACCGTACCCTTTCCGAATGATTTTTCCCCGACCAACAACGCCCTGCTTTTACCGTTTGTTTTGTTGTCTCTCAATGCTCCCGATACTATTTCACTGGCTGAAGCGCTTCCCCCGTTTATCAAGACCATAATTTTAATTTTAGGATCTATCAGTAAGCCCTTTCTTTGGACGCTTAACGTACAATCTTGTGTGCAAGGATCTTCGCTGACGACTTTAGTTCCTACGGGTAAAAATTCGGATGCGATGAAGACGGCATCTGTGAGATATCCTCCTGGATTATTACGAAGATCCAAAACCACTCCCTTGATATCGTTTTCACTTTGCATTTGCAAGAAGATTTTGTTAATAGTTGTCTGCCAATCGTTATTCGTCGCATCACCAAACTGAGAGAGTCTGACATAGGCAATTTTTCCTGTTTGATTATTCGGAACCTTAATTCCGCCGATATCTTTTACATCCTTAACCCAACCGTCGACACTTTTAACGGTAATTGTGTCCCTCACGATTTTAATATCCTGCGGAGTCCGGGAATCTTTATGCAAAATTGTCAAGGTGACACTTGTTCCTTTGGGGCCTCTTATTGTATTTACAACGTCATTCAACGCCTGATTCGTAGTTAATGTTCCGTTAACCTTCAAAATAAAGTCCCCTGCTTTCATTCCCGCCGCTTCCGCAGGGCTGCCGGTCAGAGGAGCAATAACTATAATTTGATTATCTTTCATCCCCAGCTCTGCTCCTATTCCCGAAAATTGTCCGGCCATACCTTCTTTAAAGGAGGTATTCTGTACAGGAGGGAGATACATCGTGTAGGGATCTCCGAGACTCGCAATCATACCCTGGATTGCGCCGTTTAACATTTTGGCCGGATCAAGCTTCGTTTTGTCATAATAGTCTGTCTCAAGTTTTCCCCAGACATTCCAAAACATAGAAAAATCAACGTTAGTCGAGGCGGGAGTCTCTTTGTTTATGACCTCAAGGGACGGTTTATAATTCTGCCATGAGACTTTGACCTTATTTATTCCGAAGTAATAGCCTATCAAACCGGAGATTAGTAATAGAACAACCAATTGTAATATTTTTACCTTTTTCATAGAGGTTTTTTTATTATATCAGAAAATTTAAAAATCAACGGGAGATAAACGACATCAACGCCAGATGTCTTGAATGTTTTATGCTTAAACCCACTGTCTTTTGATGTTTTGAGCACAATCCATTGCGGGAGGCAGGAATAATTTTGCCTCTTTCCGTCAGGAATTTCGCCAATACACCCACGTCCCAAAAAGAAGGCTCTTTCTTTTCGCTGCAAAAATAGCAGACCTTGGGAGCCGTAAATTTTCTTCTTGGTTTTCTAATTACTTTTTTCATAATTTTTAGAAGGGTATGTCATCCGGAACAACTTCTTCTGTCGGCGGTTCCGGTGCTATCTCCTCTTTTTCTTTGACTTCTTTTTTTGTTTCTTTTTTAACTTTGGCTTTGCTTTTCTGTTTTATCTCCTCTACCTCGACTGCTTCTTCCGTCGGCTCTGGCGGAACTGTTGCTACTCCTGCGGGCCTGCTATCAAGTAAGATCATGTCCGAAATTACTATTTCCGTTCTGTTTCTGGAAGCGCCGTCCTGCCCGGTCCAGGTTCTGGTAGATAATCTTCCTTCAAGGTAAACTTTCCTTCCCTTAACCAAGAACTGTGAACAAAGATCGGCCAACTTGTTCCAGGCAACGATATTGTGAAATTCCGCTTCATCGTGTTTCTCTCCGGCATCTGTTTTCCAACTCCTGTTAGTAGCCAAACCGAAAGAACAAACAGCCGTGCCGCTGGGCGTATACCTTAATTCCGGATCTCTGGTCAAATTCCCGATCAATTGTACTTTGTTCAAGCTTCGTGCCATATTTATTTAGTTCTTAATAATAAGTGCCTTAAAATATTATCGTTTTCCAAAAGCTTCTTCTCGAAATCCGCAGGCACATTTTCTCCCTCCAGGGAAAAATCAAAATAATATCCGTTTGTTTCTCTTTTGATTTTATATGCCAGGGTTTTTTGTCCGGCTTCATTCTCTTTGACGACTTTGAGGTCTCCCAAAAGAACTTTTATTCCGGCGACTAATTTTTTTCTCAGAGCTTCCGTAAGGGATGTTTTTACAACCAAAATCAATTCGTACGTCCTCATCGTGTCTAATCCTAGCATATTTCGAGTCGAAAATGCAAGGAATAAAAAGCTATTTTCCCTTCAAATACGACATCCTAAGCTTTTCCGGAAATCTTTCAATGGCATAGCGGAGCATGGTTCTTGGCATTTTTCTGCAATGCTTGTCCAAAAATTCGACTTCGGTTTCCAAATCCTTCTTGCCTATTTCTCTTAACATCCAACCGACTGCTTTATGCATCAAATCGTGTTCGTCTTGCAACAGTATTTTTGCCAGCATCAAAGATTCATAAAATCTGTTATTTCTTATAAACTCAAAAGTAGATATAACCGCTATTCTCCGTTCCCAAATATTTTCTGATTTTGCCAGTTTTATCAATACGTCAGCATTTTTATCCAGCAAATACTGCCCCACTATCTCGTGGGATGACAAATCCACTAAATCCCAATTATTTATATGTTTTGTATCGTTAAGATAAAATTCATAAATTTCTTTCTTACTCTTTTCATCTTTTAAATTAAAATTGTGAACCAAAATTAAAAGTGCTATTAATCTTTCTTCATGAAATTTCGATTGCAAGAGTCTTGTTATTCCAGAGAAATTCAAATCTTTATATTTCTTGGCAACTTGTCTTGAAACAGGAACCATAATCCCCAAAAATATATCCCCCTCCCCGTACTCTCCTTTTCCTGTTTTGAAATAGCCCTGAAGTAGTTTGGCTTTTTGCGGATCGGCAATTACTCTTAATTCTTTTTGGAGTTCTTTTAACTTATTCATGATTTTCATTATATTATACAATTCCGCCGAGTGTTGACAAATAGGCCAATATTACTTAAAATCATCAGATTAAATATGGCCAACAATGAAACTTTAAAGAATGCCATAAAAACACTCAAGGTTCGCCGTCAAAATGCAGCCTATAATACTTTCAACAACAATGACTCGGCAGCCGCTTTAGCATTTAAAAATGTTGCTCCAGTTATGATATTTGAAGCTTCGGATTCCATTTCCTTAAAAGAACAACATTTAGATATTTCAGGTGATATTACTTCCGAAGTTCAGAAAACGGAAGATAAAGTGACAAACAGCGACGAAATAGACGTATATAAAACCTACATGGATGATGTTTCTAAATATCCCCTACTGGATGCTAAAGATGAAAAAATTCTCGGCGAAAAAATATTCCGTGCAAAATTTTCCCTACGGACACTTCAAAAAATAAATGAATATCTTCCAACCGATGAACAAACTAAGATTGCCAATCTTATCTCAAAAAACAAAAGAGCAAAATATCTACTTAATGTGTTGTCGACTGACATAGCCGAAAAAGACAATACTATTCAAAGAAAACAAAAAGAAGGGAAAGATGCTTCTTTTGATATCGCCTTTAAAGAAGATGTGAAAACATTTGATAAATCGCTCGAACAAAAAATCAAAGATTTATTGAGTATAGAAGATGAAAAAGTCCGAAAACAAAAAATTTTGGAATTTACCAACCAAGAAATCAATTCTTTTAATGAGGGAGATCAAGCATTTGATTCGTTTAGCAATTCAAATTTACGCTTGGTAGTTCCATTAATAAAGCGCTATCATGCCCCGGGAATTAGCAAACTGGATTTAATTCAGGAAGGGAACGAGGGGATGATGAGAGCCGTTGCGGGATTTGATTATAGACGTGGCTTTAAATTTTCCACAAGCGCTACATGGTGGATAAAACAATTTGCTTCAAGAGCGGCTGAAGAAAGCGGACATCAAATTAGATTACCTCTTCATATGTCTGAAATTGTCAACGCATTGGGAAAAGAACAGGATAAATTGCAACAAGAAGAGGGGCGATACATCAGTGCCACTGAAACTGCTAAAAAATTGGGTATCGATTCTGAATTTGTAAAATCCGCCATCAGATCAAGAGAAGTTACCTCTTTAGACGGGCTTGCCGACACACATCTCGACAAGTCTAATCCTCTTGCAGATTTAATTCCCGATGAAACTGAAGATGCGACAAGCAGAGCTATTACAAATGAGGTGAAAGAGAAGGTAAGAAATGCCGTATTGCAATTGACGGAAAGGGAAAGAAAAATTATAGAACTTCGTTTCGGACTGGAAGATGGACAGTCACAGACTTTGCAACAAGTCGGAGAGGTTTTTAATATTACGAGGGAACGTGCAAGACAAATCGAAGACAAGGCAATAAGAAAATTAAGGCACCCTAAAATTTCCAGAAAACTCAATGGATTGCTCGAGTAAAATTTTTTACGCTCCGATCTTGAATTCTGCGACATTGACAAATAGGTCGTCAATACTATACAATCATCGAAATTCAAAATATGGCAAAAGTTGAAACGTTAAGAAGTGTCATGGATGGGGCTAAAAAGGAAATCATTACAAAAGTAAGCATTCTTGCTAAGACCACCGAGAATGCGTTAACAGAAGGAACATCATCCCCTATTGAAATAGCTGCGGCATTACACATGATTTCTAAACTTTCCGAAGCAGGAAGTAATATTTATTCTCAAGAACAGTCAGCGACTACAAGCAGTAATCTCTCAAAAGCTAAAACAGTATTTAAAGCCGAAACACATAAAAATAAAGAGAAAGAGAACGGTCCTAAAACTTTTGAGGAACTCCTGCAATTAAAAATCAAGGGATTATTGAAACCTGATGAAGATACAATTACAAAAGAGCGTTTATTAGAGATATTAAAAGGAAAAAGAAAAAATATCTACAGTAAAGATTCCATTGATGACTTATTTCTCAATAAGGGGAGTATAGCGAAAGAACAAGCGATTGGAGTTATTGAAACTATATTGACAGAAAGCAGCAAGCATCTGTTTTTACCTGAAGAGACATTCACAAGAACTAAGCTAATGAGGACTTTTGGAATACATGCTAATCAATTGAATGATTGGGCAATGGAAAGCGGATACGACTGGAATGCTAATCCTGCGGTAGACAGGAGAACGGCTATCGTTATTCACGGTCTTTTGGCTTTCGATAGACTTACCGGCAAGACGATAAAAAAATAAGACCTCTTTACATTCCTCCTGAAAATACTTTATGATATCCAAAATTATATATGTTGTTAGCGCAAAGGGAAGCTTTGTCGACAAATCCTTTAAATAAGGAGTTGGCGAACTCGGTTGAATTTGCGGAAAAGCTCAAAACCCGTCTTCAAAATGCCAGGGATGGAAACCTCGAAGATAATGAATCAGCCGATAAATTAATTTTTCTCTTGGATAGAGCCGTCATCTTCACAATTAAGCAAGTTCCGATCGTTATATTCGAAACGCCCGTCTTGGAGGGGACTAAGTCCTCCCCTACCTTAATTCTACCTGAAGTTTCACAGCCTTTAATAGAAAAAAAGGTCAAACTGCCTAAAACAAACGATATCATATTCATAAAAGGACTAATAATTTCAGAATTCCCAAACGACATTTCCTCTGAACATCAGATGGCAGATAAGAGTCCAACGAATGAAAAAGAAGACCAAGAAATAAGGTCGGTTGATTTATATATGGATGAAATTGCCAAATACCCACTGTTGAATCTAGAGGGCGAGAAAATTTTAGGTGAAAAAATATTTAAGGCAAAACTATCTTTACGAACACTCAAAAGCTTGACTGATTATCTTCCGATCGAAGAGCAGACTAAGGTCAATACCCTCGTCTCCAAAGGAAGAGGAAAAATTATATTTGATGTTTTATTATCGGAAATATCCGGAAAAAAAGACAGTATTGAAGAAAAGACAAAAATAGGAGAAGTTGTTCCAGACGACGAGATTGTCTTTATGGAGAAAGTCAATGAGAACAGCCAATCAATCGAACAACAAGCCGAAGGATTGCTAAGTATTAAAGATAAGACCACCCAAGAACAAAAAGCTTTAGAATTTGCTAAAAAAGAAATTATTCTTTTCAATGAAGGAAATGAGGCATTTGAACAATTTTGCAATTCAAATTTACGCCTGGTTGTTTCGATAGCTAAAAAGTATCACCCGTCAAGACTTGGTTTAATGGATCTGATTCAGGATGGAAATGAGGGACTCATGAAGGCGGTTGCGAGGTTTGATTATAGGCAAGGTTTTAAATTTTCTACATATGCTTCTTGGTGGATAAGACAATCGATTCAAAGAGGAATCAAAGATAATGACTTAATCATCAGATTGCCGGTTCATATATCAGACACTCTGAGCTTTCTACAAAAAGAACGGCAAAAAATACAACAAGAAGAAGGGCGACCTATTCGGATTACTGAAGTTGCAGAGAGATTAAAAATCGAACCAAAAAATGTAAAATCAGCCGTCTATTCCAAAACCATAATCTCCCTGGATAATCCGCTTAATAACCAGCTTGAAGACTCTGGAACTCTCGGAGATTTTATTGTTGATCCGGATGTAGACGTAGTGTACGAAGCATCGATAGATGAAACAAAAAAACAAGTTAGGGATACTTTGACACAATTAACGGATAGGGAAAGAAGAGTCCTTGAGCTTCGTTTTGGACTTATAGACGGAAGGGAACGTACATTGGAAGAAACGGGAGAGGAGATTGGCGTGACAAGGGAACGTGTAAGACAGATACAGCTTAAGACAATAAGAAAATTAAGACGCTTGGGTCGCTCCAGTGGGCTTCGCGACTTACTCTAAAAATCTTTATGCTCCGATCTTGAATTCTACAACGTCTCCGTTTTGCATGACATAATCCCGGCCTTCCAGACGGGCTTTGCCCAATTCTCTTGATTTTTTCCATCCCGAATTAGCAACAAAATCATTATAAGAAACAACTTCTGCCTTTATAAACTTTTTTGTAAAATCTGTGTGGATTACGCCAGCAGCATCGATTGCTTTTAAGCCCTTATTTATGGTCCAGGCACGCACTTCTTTTTCTCCGCAAGTCAGAAATGAAATCAAACCCAAAGTGGTGTAGGCAGTTTGAATTAATCTTTCAAGGCCCGATTCTTTGACTCCCAACTCCGATAGATACTGCTTCTGCTCTTCCTCGGAGAGTTCCGACAAATCCGATTCTATTTTGGCGCATATTACTACAATCTTATCGGCAGGAATATTTAAAATTTTTGAATATTGCTCCGTGATAGATTTAATTTTCTCTTCCGAATAATCACTTTCCGCGACATTTAAAACTATAATTTCCGGTTTAGCTGATAAAAGGAAGAATGTCTTGGCGTATTCCTGTTCTTCATCGGACAAAACTACTTCCGAAGCCCTTTTTCCTTCATTTAAACTTTTGTATAATTTTTCAATCGCTGTTTTTTCCGCTTCTTTGGCAAATCTTTTGACTTTGCTTTGCGCCTGTTGAATGCTCTGCAGGTCAGCCAAAATTAATTCTGTTTCGATGGCTTCATAATCTTCTTTGGGTCCGACACTCCCCTCCCTAATGATATTGGGATCCTCAAAAGCCCGGACAACATGAGCAATTACGGAAACTTCCCTGATGTGAGATAAAAATTTGTTCCCAAGACCGGCCCCCTCCGACGCACCCTTTACCAATCCTGCAATGTCGACGAAATTAACAGTTGCCGGCTTGATCGGCGGCAACTCCGGCATCCCCTCCTCCGTCTTGGTGATTTCGGCCAATTTCTCCAGACGCTGATCGGGTACGGGAACTACTCCCACATTCGGTTCAATTGTCGCAAAAGGATAATTGGCCACAAAAGCCGTCTGCTTTTTAAGAAGCGCGTTAAACAACGTCGACTTCCCTACGTTCGGCAACCCAACAATCCCAACGCTTAAATTCATCTTAACAACAATTATAGCAAGAAGAATGAAGAAGCGAAACATGAACATAAACAGCATTCATCAGACGAAACAAAATAGTCTCAAGATTGACTTCCTTACTGCTTTCTGGAATTATTAATTTATGGATCCGAACCAACAGATACAATTTGCTCAAAAAGAAAATAATCCACCGGTAGAACTGGTTTCGCTTCAGAGTCGATCTGACAGAATTCAGAATAAGATAGGTATCACTTTCATTATCTTATTATTTCTATTTCTTCTTGCAGGCGTATTTATAACAGCGTTTGAAAAATTTCAATTGGGAATATTTTTTACTTTGGGCGTATTCACTCAGGCATATTTTATGCTACGCAACGGGTTTGACAGACAATCCATTATAAAACTTTTAGGATGTATATTTCTTTCCTTTTTATTTGTATTTTGCTTAGCAGGATCTTCCTCTTCTTCCTCCTTTTCAGATTCGCCTGCGCCTCCGTCTCTCCTGTTGATTCCTGTCTGTTTTGTGTTTTCTATTTTTTTCTCGCTGATGTTTAAAAAAGAACTTCTTTTCAGGATCAATGGTGGGACATTGGTTGTTTGGAACGTAGTCATTTTGTATTTATGTTTTCTAAGGTTCGGTTTTTATAACATTTTAACTCTCATATTGATTATCTTGGCAATCGCTAACTTCATTATAATCGCATCATCCAGCCCTCCTAAGTTTATTTGGAAAGTCTTTTTATATTGCTGGCTGCTATTTCTTATGCTATTTTTATCTTTTTATCAGTTTGATTTAAAAACATTCGCATCGTTTATCCTTGCATCGTCTCCTCCAACATATAATCCGTTAGATGCTATTTTCACCGGAATGATTTCATTGAATATTATTTGCTATTCAATATTTATTATTGTTTTATTTATTCCGCTGATTTCCTCTTGGAACTTAGGAGAAAAATATGAATTCAAGAGGAGGTTGGAAGAAAGCAAGAAACTTGCCCTAGATCTGAGCAGCAGATATGAAGATAGCCAGTTATCTTTGCTAAAAATTGTGTTTATGGTAACTATAACCGCAGGATGTCTATTTATTAATTATTACTACAAAATTATATCCGATTATACTTTGATCAGTATTATCATGATTGTTCTGTTCAACTTTTCGCAATTTAAAGAAGCTCCCGAATCGATAGCCTAAATTTAAAGCAAAATAGGTTCTAACAGCGCTCGTCAGGCGGACATTAAATGCACCGCTCTCCCCCATTGATTTCTTTCGATTATTTGTCTATTTTTCGGGGTTTTGGAGTTTTATTTTGATTGCAAAGGGAACTCTTCGACTACGCTCAGGATCCACGAAATATCGGGTTGCGGTCTGACTATCCCGCAGCTTAAGGTCATAATGGAAATAACTATACCAGAGCTTGTAGGCTAACGAACTCCTAGCGTTTTTGCTTCAAAGGGAAGATTATCCTTAGGCCTAATTATGACTTTTCTTTCTCCCTCATCAACATGTCCTGCTCTAAATGCTGTAAGTTTATGATTTTGCATAGAAATTTGTCTTGCAAGATCAATATCTTTATTAGGCATAAACAATGCAAATCCTGCTCCCATATTAAAGTTGCCATACATTTCCCTATCATTATTGTTCGAAATTCGTTGAATAACAGAAAATTCTTCTGGAACTTCGGGAATAATATCTACAATATAGGAAAGGTCTCTTTCTGCTCTCATGAGCTTCCTCCATCCGTGACCTGTTATGTTTGCCATGTAATGAATGTCTACACCCGCATTAAATAAATCTTCAATTAATTTTGCATATATGTGGGTTGGCCTGAGCAGAGCTTCTCCGTATGTTCCGCCGTCTGAAAGTTTCGTCTGATATCCATTTGGCAACATGTCTGCAACTGTTCTTGCAAGAGTAAGGCCATTTGCATGTATTCCACTTGACTCTATAAGGAAAATTGCATCTCCTACTTTTATCTTATCCCCCGTAGCATATCTTTCTTTTGGCTTTATTATTCCAACCGCAGATCCAGAAAGATCGATTGTCTTTGGATCAATAATTCCCTTCAGCGTTGGACTTTCGCCTCCGCCATAAACCGCGCCAGCCATATCGCATGCTTTTGTCCACCCTTCAACTAGATCTTCCGTTCTCTTCTTATCAGAAAACCACTCGGACTCCCCAACGGCAAAATAAGCATTAACTACCTGAGGTGCAGCTCCGACGGTAATCAAGTCATTTACGATCATTGCAACAGTGTCCTGGGCAATAGAATCGTAATGGGTTTTTCCGGTGAATTTTCTTACTTCGTCAGCGACCATATTTTTTGTTCCTAATCCCTCGACCACAAATGCTCCATATGTAGCTCCCTGGTCCCAAACGTAAGCTGATTCACCACGACTGGATTCAACCTCCTTCATTCCGAAGCGTTCAAGATTTCCGGAAGTACTTCGCGCCCTCAGCTGGGCCATTCTTTTCAGAGGATCCATAGCACCGTAATTGACGCCAGTATCAGAATATGTTATTGGCTGATGTTCTTTTCCAGGTCCACTCATATCTTTTTACATTTGTTTGGCGTAATTTACCATCTTTTCGAATATCTGCAGGCCTTGCGGCTCAATTTCTTGTCTTCTCCAATTAGGATGCTGTGTCTTTCTGATAAATCTTTCCGGATGAGGCATCAATCCCAGTATTCTTCCTGATGGATCGGTTATTCCGGCAATAGCATTTAATGAACCGTTAGGATTTTCCGGATATTTTTGAGTAGGATTTCCCAATGCATCACAATAACGAAAGACTACTAATTTATCATTTTCGATTTTTTCAATTTCCGGTTGTTTAGCGAAAAACTTTCCTTCTCCATGAGCGACTTGATAAGAAACGGGACCCTTCATTCCTTCTAAGAAAACACAGGCGTTTTTGTCCTCTACTTTTAAATTTATCCAGCGGCAATCAAAATGGCCTGAATCGTTGTCACCTAATGTTGCCTTCATCTCTCCTATTTTCCCGAATGGAAGAAGTCCGGTTCTTACTAGTACCTGAAAACCATTGCAAACACCCAAGACCAATCCTTTCTTTTGTTGAATAAAGTCATTTATTTGATCTCCCAGATAAGAGGTTAATTCAAGCGCCAAGATTTTACCCGACCTGACATCATCACCATAAGAGAAACCACCTGGAATGGCCAATATCTGATAATCTCCCAAACTTTTTTCTCTTGACCTTAGCTGATTAACATGGATAAGCTTAGGGTCGCCTTTTGCTACGGAAAAAGCATTCATGGTTTCTCCGTCACAATTGATTCCATCCGTTTTTAATACCGCAATTCTAGGAGCTGTTTCTTTCATTTAAAAATCCTCCTTACCGGCTCCTGCCACGCTTGCTTAAGTTCGTCTGTTGATTTAGAAAATAACTTTTGATTTTCGACATTAACTTTTATTTCTTTATCTTTTGTCGTTTTGCCCAATTTCATATGAGGTAATCCCTCAAATAATTTATCTGCTGTTTCCTTATTTTTAACTTCAACTATAAACATACCCGCGGTTTCGTTAAACAAGAACTTATCAGGCCTTCCGGCGTTTTGGTCTAATTCTATTTCTACTCCGCAATCTCCGCCGAAAGCCATTTCGGAAACTGCTCCGATAATTCCGCCCTCGCTTACATCATGGCAAGCCAAAACTTCTCCACTTTTGATTGCCCCATGTATTCCTCTTAATACTTGAGGCAATACTTTCAGATCAACTTTTGGCACTTCGTTGCCTACCAATTTATTTATATCGTAATAAGTCGATCCCCCCATATTGCTGTCCATTTTACCCACTAAATAAAGGGAGGATCCCTCTTCTTTAATATCTGACGTAACTGTTTGTTTTATATCGGGAATTCTTCCGAATACAGACATGCACAAAACAGGAGGTATTTTTATGACTTGTCCGTCTTTGCCTCTATAAGTTGACGAAAGACTATCTTTTCCCGAGATAACAGGCCTCTCTAAAGCATTCATGCAGTCTATGACCGCGTCAACCGACTTGTCCAAGGCTCCCATTTCCTGTTCATCTGGGAACGGCCAAATATAATTTTCAATCAGGGCTGATTCATCGGGATTTCCTCCGACTGCGACATAATTCGCCATTGCTTCGGCTGTTGCCCAAACGCTTCCCCAATATGGATCAATTCTGTTGAGAATCGGATTCACTCCGTGGGAGATAACCATCCCATAAGGTTTGCCCAAAATTGGGGTTATTACGACCGCATCATTTGGACCATCAAATTTTTCGCCGCTAAACGAAGGCAAAGCATTTGTTCCCTGCACGCCATGATCATATCGGCGGGCAATCGGCTCTTTGGAGCAAACATTTCCATGCGACATAATATCTTCCAAAACTTTATCCCAATCAAGCGGCATCTCAGGTGTATTTTCATCAAAGTGAGGCTTTTCCCAATGAGCTGTCATCTCTCTTTGAGGCAAACCATGCTTCAAGAACTCATAATCAAGATCCGCAGCCACTTCATCTTTGTATTTTACTGTCAACTTATTGTTCCCGTCGAATTGTCCTAAAACCGTTCCCTCAACGTTGTATTTTTTACAAATCTTCATGAATTCTTCAATGTTACTTGGGTCAACAGCGGTTACTATTCTCTCCTGTGACTCTGAAAGCCATATTTCCCAATCTTTCAATCCGGGATACTTAAGGGGAGCTTTGCTTATATCTACCGTTGCTCCCACATCTTCAGCCAATTCTCCTATTGCCGAGGAAAAACCGGCCGCACCACAATCGGTAATTGCCCTTATCAAGTTCGCGTCTCTTGCTTCTAATAACGCATCAAATGTTCTTTTCTCTTCAATTGCGTTCCCAATTTGAACAGAACTTGAATTGACGTTGATTGTTCTGTCCGTTGATTCTCCTGAAGAAAACGTTGCCCCATGGATACCATCCCTACCGGTTCTTCCACCGACTACGACTACCAAATCTCCAACCTGAGGTTTTCCTTTTTGCGCCCGATTTTCCGGAAGAATACCATACGCCCCAACAATAACGGTTGGATTAGCACGAAAATCTTCATGACAATGTAAGGAACCATTATTTGTTGGAATTCCCATCCTATTCCCATAATCTCCTACACCCGCGATTACTCTTCTTTGTGTATAGTCCGGATGCAATGTGCCCTCAGGTAACCTGGAGGCATCTATATCCGGAGAGGCAAAACAGAACATATCCGTCGTAGCAATTACCCTTGCTCCTTGACCTGTCTCTTGAGGATCTCTAACTACCCCTCCTGTTCCTGTTGCTGCCCCACCATAAGGCTCTATTGATGTGGGCTTATTGTGTGTCTCAACTTTCCCATTAATTGCCTCTCCATCATAAAATTTCACTACACCGGAATTATCTTCATATGCAGAAATAACAAAATCACCATAATATTTTTCTGCCGTATCCCTAATTCTGGTAATAAGCGGTAATTTCTCCTTCCCATCTACAATTAATTTTGCCTTAAAAGTTTTATGCCCACAATGTTCACTCCAGCGTGCAGCGATAATTTCTAATTCGCAATCGGTTGGATCTCTGCCCAAATTCCTAAAATAAGATTGGATTACATTCATTTCATGTGAATCCAAAAATAATTTATCCTTTGATAAAATCATCAATTCATCTTCAGATGCATTCCTTATAGGAACCGTACTCACTCCTCCCGACTCTCCTTTTATAATTAATGTTTTGGGTTTCTCCTCCACGACCTTTTCAACCGTCTTATTCATTAGAAGCTTATTAACAATTTGATCAACGTCTTTTGCCGGGACAGAGAGAACAAGACCTGAAGGGCGCGTCTTTCCGTAAAATGCATACTCTGTGCTCGAGTCAACTGCAACAGGATTTATTCCAAGATCTTTTGCTGATTTCATTATCGAAGCCGCCTCAGGATTCATGACTCCCGGCTTATATGCAACTTCGACAATTTGCGGCGTATTTGTAATAAGAGGTTTATTTAAGGTAAAGTGTTGATCGATTGGCTCACACAATAACTTTTCTGCCAATATTTTCGCTTCTCCTTCGGTAACCCCTTCTAAGCGATAAACTTTATCCGTTTTAACACTTTCCACCCCGGAGGAACCAATTGTTCTTTTTACTTCAGCCGTAACACTCTCTCCCTTACCGTCTCTTTGTGTGGATCCAACTCTTATTTCATGGATTGACATATTTATGTCTGAGGCAGTAATTCATACTAAATTAACAGATAGAAAATAAAAAAGCAATAGATCATTTAAGATAGTGAGTTTAATGGTGGGTTAGTTTTAAGACTTACGGAATGCAATACTCTTCCCCACCCATCTCCCTATAATTTCTCTTAATTTTCGTGGTTTTGGAAGTTTTATCATAATTTCAAATGGAAATCCTTCGGCAAGCTCAGGGTCCACGAAATGTCGGATTGTGTCCTGACTGTCCCGACAGATAGATTTATTTTTCACAATGTTATTGGTGGTATAATTTGGCCATGAAACTTAAATTGCCCAAACTACCTCATTTGCCTCGATTGAATATAGAACCGTTAAAAAAATTTGGATCGTATCTTGTCGGGCATAAAATTCTAATTACGGTTATTTTTTTTCTGATCGCAGTTATTGCAACAGCCGTATGGCTTAGGGGTTATCTTGCGGCTAAAATTAAACCGCCTTCGGAGAATTCCGATAACGATATTTTTTATGCGAGTTCATCCGCTAACCCGGAACCAACTATTAATATTCCCTCCCCTCAGGAGGACACTCCCGATACATCCGGCAACTCAGGCCTTGACAATACCGAAGAAAACTACGTGATGCCTACACCTTTCCCGACTTTTGCGCCCCTGCCGACACTTGCTCCCATACCGACCATAACTGCAACCACTGCGCAAGCCAATTCGGGAAACCCTAATTGCGCTACCGGAGGCGGCGTGCCGAACTCATGGTATTCCGATGTTTATCCAAATCCTCCCATGTCAACCGGTAACGGTTTAATAACGTTAGTTGTTACCATACGTGATTGCAACGAAAACACAGCGCCGGTTTCCGATGCGCTTAACATTTCCCTAAGTTCGGGAGATTCCAATACCCAAGTTAACGGACACACACTTCCCTATGTGGTTACCACTCAGAACGGACAGGCCAGCTTTATTGTTACATCTCAGGTAACGGGAACCGTCGTTCTTACAGTGCAAGATACCACCAGATCGTTTAACATAACCGACATTAATAACAATAATCCGAGTATCGCATTCGCAAACAACATTTCCGGAAATTCCAGCTGCACTACCGCGTCCGGAGTGCCGAACTCATGGTATTCCGACGTCTATCCGGCATCCCCCGTCTCGGTAAATACCGGTTCCACGGCGACCTTTACCATTGCCATACGCGATTGTAATAAAAATACGATCTCTTCCGACAGCTTGACTTTTTCCCAAACCTCAAGTGATTCCACACTGACCGTAAACGGATCTGCACCGCCGGTTAATGTTCAGGCGCAAAACGGTCAGGCCACCTTCAATGTAATTTCTCAAACTGCAGGAACGGATACTTTTACCGTACGGGATACCACCGGTTCGTTCACGGTGACCGACACCAACAATAACAATCCGAGCATAACTTTTACTGCTCAATCAGCTCCTTCGCCCACGCCTACATCGTCACTGACCAACACTCCAACCCCAAGCCTGACAGTTACTCCTATCCCGACAACGTCAGTGACCGCCACTCCTATTCCGACTTCGTCCCCCGCTCCGACGCCAGGTTAATAATCGCACGAATTTCCTGAAATACAATCTGATATAATCTGCATAAATGAAAAAGTCTCTCAAAAACGCCTCTTCCCCAAGACTACTCGGGCCGGATGTTATCAGGATTATTGCAATTTATCTGGTAATTCATTTACACACATTTTCCATAGTAAATGATCCGGGATTGCTGTCCGCATTTATTCAAAAATTGGACGTTTTGAGTGTTCCTCTTTTTGTTATGTTAAGCGGTGCATTATTGCTGGACAAACAGGAGAGCTATGACAAATTTTTTTGGAAAAGATGTCTGAAAGTATTAATCCCCTGGATTATCTGGACAATCTTCTATATGATATATAATTTTAATCTGCATCATTTCCAAATAATGGCTGAGTTTTTCGGACCGGACATCTCGCTATTTTATTCCTGGATTCACTTCTTCTTACGCGTGTTCCTGTCCAGCTTTTGGTTCTTGCCGATGATTTTCAGTCTTTACCTGACAACACCGCTTCTGAGAATTTTCGTCAAAAATGCCACAACCTTTGATAGTCTTTATTTTATCGGCTTATGGTTTATAATCGCTTCCGTTCTCCCGTTTTTATTTAATAATCCCCTCTTTCCCATATGGGAACCGAATCTTATTCTGTCTCCCGTTTATTACAGCGGTTATTTCTTGTTGGGTTATGTCGTAATTAAACAAAAAATTTTCAAAATAAATAACCTTTTCGTATTAATCCTTATTGCGCTTTTTCCTTTTTTGCTAAGTCTTTTACCTTTTAACTCAAGAATTATACATGGGTCCGCAACGGGATTTTTATATCCCGGCACAGTTCTGGCATCGGTTTTTTTCTTTATTTTTTTATTAACTGCATCCAAACGGTTGGAAATATATATAAACCGGCCGATACGTAAAATCATTACTGCTATAAGCGGCGCAAGCTTTGGAGTATTTCTAATTCACGGAATATTTGTAGAAATTTTTGAAGAAAAAATTATTAATTTTTTAAATATTTTTCATGGAGAATTTTTGCTGACACTGACAATCTTCGTTTTTCTGACAATTTTCGTTATACTGCTGCAGAGAATACCTGTTCTTAAAAAGCTCGTTCCCTAGAGGATAAAATTATAATTCATCCAGGTTAATATCCGAGGTTTTCTGATAGACGCGTAAGATTTTTACCTCTTGATCTTCTTTTATTTCTAATTTTTCAGCCAAAGCTTTGGAGATAAGAATATTGTTTATATGCCTTTTAGGAATGGTATTGAGAAATTTTATTTCGACATCTTCCAGTTTATTGCCTTTGCTTTCAATTGAAGCATAATGGGAGGCTTCGGTACTTACATTCATGTCATAGATAAGGGTAATGCGGGTATTTGATCCCGGATTACCCCTAAACTTAACTTTTCTCCTTTCGCAATTTCAATAGGAGCCCTAATAACAGGATTATCTGTCATCATTTCTTCCATTATGAATGTTCGCGCTCTGGAAAGATTTTTTGGAAAATCTTCTTCATGTAGATTGTGAGCATCTAAAAATCTTTTTTTGAGATCAAAAACTCTTTTTATGTAAATCTCATTCTTTCGGGGCCAATTTGCCTTTTCCAGACTGATATTTGATGACGATTGATTTCCGTCATTGCTTGATCCATTTTCTGTGCTGCTCATTTTTCCAATCCTACCAAATCAATCCTCTTCAAGTCAATGTAGAAGTTTTAAGCTATTAATTTTTTGAACAGTAAATATTAATTAGGACGCGGTCAGGAGCGGATCGGATGGTTCGTCAAAATCTTCCTGAGGAATGTTTTCATGTTCGTCAGGGGTCAAAAATATCCGAATTTGTTTGCCTGATTTTTTATTTTCAGTCGTTACCGTAACTTCCTGCTCCTTCTCTATCTCAATTTTTGAGCTAATATCCGCTTCTTGACCCTCTTCATCGTTCAAATTTTCAAATTTACATACATCAGCTGTATTTTTTGGATCCCTTATCAGGATTGACCCTTTTTCGCTCTTCAAATCACAAAATATTGCTACTTCAATATTCCTCCCCAGGAAATCAATTTTTTTCCAATCACCCGAAGGAATGATATGCGACTCCAGTAATCTTTCACTTTTTATTTTAAAGGCGATACAATCCGCTTCCAATCTCATAATTACAATGGGTAGGATTATAGCAGAATTTCGGAAATGTAAAGCTATGAGGATTTCATCTATCTTTTCATCCAATCATGGGCATAAATCTCGGCAGCTCCTGTTTCTACTCCCGCAACGATTTTTTGGGCAATGTATTCAGCGCTGTCGGCGGGCGGAATTTCGGAACTGCCGCCCTCATCAGGCCATTCAAGAACCTTCCCTTCCTTGATTGTATTTCTCTCAAAATTTGTCGCAGTGATAAACGGATATACGACGCCGACTGAAATATTATTATGTTTTAATTCTTCTCCTGCGGTCAAACTTATTCCGGCCAGTGCGCGTTTCAGAGAAGAATACGCCGCCATATTGGGAAGCGCCATCAAAGCTGTACCCGAGGAAATATTTATAATCGCGCTTTCTTTATTTTTTTTCATCACAGGAATTACCTGCTGCATCGCAATGAGCGGTCCGGCCAGATCCAGCTTAAATAATTCGGAGAATGTTTTTACATTGGTATCTTCTATCGAGGCATCGTACCCCCTGCCGGCATTGTTGATGAGAATATCGATTTTTCTGTAATGATTCACAACTTCCTTAACCATTCTCTTGATTGCCGCAGGGTCCGTCATATCGCAAACCACAACAAGCGAATCAGGAAGTTCTTTGGAGAGTTTTTCAAGCTTTCCCTTCGAACGGGCAATTAAGGCAACTTTTGCCCCTTTCTTAGTTAAAAGACGAGCGACCGCTTCCCCTATTCCCATTGATGCTCCTGTGACAATCGCCACTCTATCCTTAACAGTCATATTTATTCAAAAGTATAGCAAATTTCTAAAAGTAATTTCTGTTATTTCAAATACAAATCAAAAAACGCCAAAGACCTTTGCATAGCCAAATCAAATCCCTGGGAAATATTGTGATTTGCCCCGGGATATTCAAAATATTCGACTGTTTTGCCTGCCGCCAAAAGCTTATCCCTCAATGATTGGGAAAAACTGACCGGAACTTCTTCGTCCGCTCCTCCGACATCAAGCTGTACGGGAACATTAATATCGGCAACAAAATTAGTCGGGTCCAAAGTGTTCCAAAAGGCCGGATTTTGCTTCGGGTCACCATATTGTTTGACGAGATTAGACCTCTGGTTATTCCGTAAAGCCAACTCTCTCGGAGGAGGCTGGTAAGTGACTTTGCGCTGCCAGTTAAACGTCAGATCCAGGTACGAGCCGACCACCCCGCCCCAAATGACCGCCACTTTCACATCATTTGGTCTGACGACCAAATCGCGAAGCGTAATATTTCCTCCCATCGAGTGTCCCCAAATCCCGACCCTGTTTGGATCTGCGTCTTGATATTTTTTAATCGATGTCAATGCATTCAGATCGTCAACTGTATAGGCGGGAGAGTAATACGCCCCTTCGGGTGTTCCCTCAGAATTGCCGTTTCCCCGGTAATCGGGTTTGAAAACTATATATCCGCTGCGGGAAAATACGGGATAATATGTCGCATATTGCCCGACCGAGGGAAAAGTCTGATATTGATCAGGGGTAATATATCCATGATTGAAAAGAATTACCGGCCAACCGTTGGTGGGCCTGATTCCGAAAGGCACGGTTAATAAAGCATCGATCTTCAGCCCGTCGGACTGATAGGAAGTCAGATATTGATGATAATTTGACCCATCTTCAAGGGTTTTTTCTATGACAATCTCGCTTCCCGGATAACTTCTTGCCCGCATCGCCGAAATAGCCAACGGATTAAGTGCGACAGGAGTAACGTTATTATTTACACCGGGAGTGGTGCTTTTTACAACTTTCGCCGTAGTGGATTTATAAATCAGGAACAAAACCCCTAGCATAATTATTGCAAGAAATAAAAAGTAGAATTTCTTCATATCGCGATATTATATATCAGATGTTCAAAATAATCTGTAATCCAAAAAGCGCCCGGAGAATCTCACAGGCGCTTTTTGTAAATTATTTGGAGCATTTTATGGAGTTGGTGTCGGAGAAGGTCTGTTCCATCCTCTCCTAAGTCCCGGTCCTCCCCTAAAACCGCCTTGTCCGGCCATTCCGAACCCGGGCATCACATATTTAGGGTCAATTCCGTTACTTTGAGCCCATGTTTTAATCTCGTTCTGCTCATTCTGGAATTGCTGCTTTCTCTGATCAGCGGTTAAGTTCTTGAAATTAGCAGGATTATACTTACTTCTCAGTGTCGCAAGTTCGGCAATTATTGCTGTTTCCTGGGCGCTTGTAATAGTGCCTGCGCTGACAAGCTTATCCATGCTTGTTTTCTCTCTGGCTACCATCTGTTCCGATGTCTGAGTCGGGCGAGGCGTAATGGTTGCTCTGGTCTGACTTTGATATTGAGTTACTGCAGTCTTAACCGTATTTTGGTCCAGTCCGAACTTTTGGGCTATGAACTGGATTAATCCGGAAAAGAAATTACCCTGCGTATTTCCTGATGCAGCGTATGCAGGCAACACTGCCGGCATTCCCGAAAGGAAGATGAACAAAACTGCAAACATAGTAACTAATCTTTGTTTTAACATTTTTATTCCTCACCCCCTTTCTTCATTTAACCATTGTAAGCAAACTAAGCTGAGGAAATGCTTAAACAATTCGACTATAATAGTCTTATGAAGGTTACAATAATCGCCCATCCCAATTCGAAAATGCCAAGAGTTGAAGAGGATTTACTGGGAGCTTTGCATGTCTACGTTAATGCTCCTCCCCTAGAAGGCAGAGCAAACAAAGCCATTATCAGAGTTTTGGCGAAGCATTTCAAGGTCAACAGAAATTGTGTTATATTTATTTCCGGCACAAAATCCAAAAGTAAGACCTTTGAAGTTATAAAAGGATAATTTGACGGAGGGATTATTGAAGATGATTAATTATTTATTTTTTAAAATATAATATGTAGCTCTTCCTTTTCCTTTTCTTTCAATTAAGCCTATCCTAACTAGCCTTTGGAAGTCTAATGCGCGTGTGGGTTTTGCTCGATCAACTAATTTTGCATATTCACGATGCGTGATAGTTCCTTTTTCTCTGATAAAATTTAATATCTTTAAATGGTAATTTTCCAATTTTGTTTCTTGGCTTACCGGAATTTTGGGAAATAATTTCTGTACCCTAAGTAATTCATCTATAATTCCTTCAGTAAAATATTCAAGCCAGGATGTAAAATCAATTTTTTCGGCTAAATCATAATAATTGCCAAACTCTCCGACAATCTGAAAATACTTAGTTACATTGTTATTGTAATAATTCTCAAAACTAAAAAGGTTAAATGTATCTAAACCCATTTCCGCAAGCAACACTTTTGTAGCCAACCGCGTACTTCTTCCATTTCCGTCCATGAAAGGATGAATAAGTACCATTTGTTTATGAAATATACCGGCAAGGACCAGTGGATCAATCTTACCGCTATTTGAACGAACAAAAGCAACAAGGTCATCTAACATTATTGCTACATCTTTTACATCCGGCGGTAAATAAACTACTTGTCCCGATCGAGGATCATTTACCACAACCGGTTTTTGTCTTAGTCCCACATCAAACTTTGGCAATAATCCTTCAATTACCTGCTTTTGAATTGCAAGAATAAGAGGTAACGATACTTTTGCTTTACCCTCCTTAAGTTTCAGATTTAAATCCTGTAAAGCCTGATTGTAATTAATTACCTCTTTTTCACTATCCCGGATGTTTGCAGGCTTTGATTTAAGAATTTTCTTAACTTCAGTTAAGGGAAGCGGATTGCCTTCTATGCTGGTTGACGAGAAGCTAGAAACCTCCCTAGCAGTTCTTTCCATTTCAAGAAGTATTATGTTGGGAAATCGTCTGTTATTAAGCTCTGCCACAAGAGAGGTAATACGTTTGATATTCGCCAATAAACGCTCTGTTATAATATATTTAGGGGTAAAAGACATTAGACGTATTATAGACGATTATTAGACGATTGTCAAGAAGTAAATAGTGTATGAAGAGTAATTCGAATTAAAGTTGGATTCGTCTCATTCATATGTCTATTCTTCTCATAATGAGACGAATGCTGGCGCTTATGTACGATGTAGGAACTTTTTACAATCTTCCAATTGGAAGATTGTGCTCTATTTGATAAAGTATATAAATACAATTAGAATCAGGAGAGAATTCACATCCCCTTAGAGCATATTTTTCGGCCTCCTCTTTTTCTCCATTCCTGTAAACTGCTATTGCCAGGACAGCATATAGTCTTTGGTCGTTTGGAAAACGTTCAATATACTTAACAATGTTTTTCTTTGCTTCTATTGGATCATCGTATAATGCTGAGATTGCAGCTAAATTCTCATAAGCAAGATAGAAATTGTTTCCTTTTTCTAAGGCCTTTAAAGTATACATTTCCCCCGTTTTGATGTCGCCCATGTTGAGATAAATTGCCCCAAGATTAGTATAATTAGAAAACGTGGGATAGAGATCCACTGATTTTTTGGCATAGACCAATGCTCTATTCCAATCCTTTCGCTCCAGATATTCATAAGCAAGGCCATTTTCCAACGCAAAATTTGGCTTCATTAGGGGAATATCGTGTGTATAAAGAGTAATTGGGTCAAACCAATTAGTATTACGAATAATTGTACGTAAAGAGAGAAGAAAAATTATACAAACAGCAATCAATATATACAATGTTTGCTTTTGTGGGTATTTAATTCTTTCAAAAAAATCTTGCATTAAAACAACTATTACCCCAAGAAGCCCAACTATTGGGAAATAAAACCATCTATCAGAAACTGTTGCGTCAAGCGGAAATATCTGGAGATGGAGAATAAGGCCAATAAAAAACCAGGCAGAGAAGAATAAAAGAGGTTTTAGCAACTTTGGTGAATTTTTAATAGTTACAAAAACCGCTGAAGTAAAGAGAATTAAAAAAAGTAAATCAAGCAATAAGGGGATCGTGAATGAAGCAAAATCAACCTTCTCTATAATCCACTGCTGGTTGAAAAGTAAGATATTAGGGAAAAAGAATGTCTTTACAAAATACAATAAAATTGCAGGAACAGAAATAAATCTCTCAAAAAGAGATGCCTGCGCAATCGGAAAGGATACTCCTCGATTGAAATAGACCCCCCCAATTAAAAATCTAAATACCGAATACGTGCTTATCATTAATACGGAGGATATAATGAAATGTTTTATATAAATTCTTTTAAAAATAACAATATATAAAAACGCAATTACTACAAAAAGAATGCCTGTCTCTTTTGAAAATAACGATAGAAGAAAAAATATCTGACTTGCCAATAATGATCGTATTGATATATTTTCTTGCAATAAGAACAATAGACCCACAATTCCGAAAAAGAAAAATAATGGTTCCTGCATACCCGAAATATAGGCTACAGACTCTGAATTAATTGGGTGTATTAAAAATATAAGGGATAAAAATAAAGCAAAGTATTTTTTTAAGAATTTTGAAAATAGAAGATAAAGAAGAGAGGCATTTGCAATATGCAACATTAGTTGAATGCTGTGAAAAAAGAAAGGGGATGCCCCAAAGATACTATAAATACCGGATAAAACAACCGAGAAAATGGGTTTATAATAGATCCCCGTAAGACTTCCTCCCGCAATAAAGGTGCTGCCCTTAAAGAATAATAAAAAATTTGATAAAGAGTGCATGAATTGATTTTGAATTATTTGCTCAATATCGTCACCAATAAATTGATTAAATAAGCTATTTAAAAAAACAATAAGACCCACAATGATAATAATATGAATTGCTTTAAACGTGGTTAATGGAGAAAAAAGACTTTTAAAAGAGAATTCTTCTTCCTTCGGCATGCTCTTATGTTAACGTTAGCATTATTAAAATTCAAGAATAAGGATGTGTTTACGGAAAGATCAAGCGTGGCAGAGCTGGCACTTATGTACGATGTAGGAACTTTTGCATCAAACATAGCTTCGTTAATGTAACATTTATATAAGGTTGTATAAGATTATATAAAGTAAGTCAAGAGTAATTTAAGGAACTGCACTTCCCTCCCCTTACAGAAATTATGCTTTTGAATATGGCTTTTCGCCACAATGGCTGTTGTGCGACATGAAAGTTGTTTTGCCCAAGATTTTATCAAATTAAGTAGCTTTATAAGTTAAAATATGCCATAATAAGAGGGTGAAACAGAACAATAAAATGCAGCTTCCGGAGGCTCTGAGATCATATTTTTGGGATGTAAAGTTTGAAGATCTTAAGATTAAAAAGCACGCTTTTCTTATCATAAAAAGGGTTCTGGACAGGGGAAATCTGACTGATATAAGATGGCTGATAAGAACATACGGGAAGGAAGAAATAATAAAAGTAGTTATTCAGACAAAAGATCTTGCCAGGCCTACGGCTAATTTTTGGGCTGATATTTTTGGTCTTAATAAAAATCAAATTGCATGTTTACAAAAACCTTACTCCCCGATACATTTCGGGCTATCAAGCTAGTATCCGGTATTACTGAGATTAAGCATGCCTACCTTGCCGGAGGAACGGCTTTGGCCCTTCAGATTGGACACAGAATCTCGGTTGATCTGGATTTTTTTACTCAGGAAAAATTTAATGAGACGGATCTATCCGGGAAGCTGACTTCCCTACCGGAATTTATCCAAGACGGCACTACGCAAGGGACGGTCTGGGGAAAATTTGATCAGACAAAATTAAGCATATTTGAATATAAATATCCGTTGCTTGAGGAAACTATGCCATTTGAAGGTCTGAGATTAGCAAGTCTTGCCGATATTGCCGCAATGAAAATTAACGCAATTGAAAGCAGAGGAACAAGACGGGACTTCATTGACGTATATTTTCTCTCAAAAAAATATACTCTTGAAGAAATGCTTAACTTTTATCAAAAAAAATACTCGGTTCTTGAGGATCATTTATATTCGCTACTGCGTTCGCTGGATTATTTCGAAGATGCGGACCAAGAGAATCAAATGCCGCAAATGCTCTCTCCGGTTACGTGGGAAAAAGTAAAGGAATACTTCCGTATCCGAACGCATGAATTAGCGGAAAAAAAACTAAGTTATAGCTAAACGCAGCCTCAGGATGGTTTTATCTCTTGTCTGCTTTGACAATTAATTATAGTCTCAACGATAAAAAGGGAACAACGAAAAATAGTTATTACGTTTTAAAATAATTGCAGTTTATTTTTATTCTTTAAATGTCATTTTACGGCAATAATCCAAGGCTTTTGAAATTATAAAAGGATAATTCCACCTAAGATTTAATATCTGAAGTATGTTTGAAGTGCGAATTTATATTGATCGATAAAAATATTTTTTAATGTATAGATGCTGTTCTGTTCATAAAAAAGTATTAGTCCTTTTTTATATGTTGCCTCATCAACGCTTCTGTATGATAATGGATAAAAATCCTGAGCAAGAAGAATAGCGTTTGCGAGCATTCTGCTTGTTCTCTTGTTGCCATCTGCGAAAGGCTGGATGTATGCCAGCATAGCTTCAGCAATTAAAGCTTTTTCCAAGGGAAACGTTGTTTGCTCTAATACTTTAATCATTTTTTCCAATGCCTCTTGTATCTGCCACTTATTGTCTGGCGGAAGATAGGCTGTACCGGTAATGCCGACGCTATGACTCCGCAAACCCGTGGTTATGCCCATTTCTCGTACGATACAATTGTGCAATTCACTTATTTTAGCCAAAGAAATATTTTTAAAGTCTTCCTTATGTTTAAGAATAAAATCAAATGCTTGTTTATGGTTTAGGATCATAATAGCTTCCTCTCTGGAATGACCGAGCGCTTCCGTTTTTTGCTTGATAAGTGATTCTGTATCAAAGAGAGAATATGTGTTTCCTTCGATTTTTGATGATTTCCAAGCAAACTCAATAATAAAACGCTCCAGCTCTTTCTGAAAAATATCCGGAGCAATTTTTTGTGATTCGTCTGAAAAACTCCTATTCGTGTTTTTGATATCTGCTTTTTCTTTTTCGGAGAAAAGATTTGTTAGGTCCGGATAAATCTCAAAGTTAAACGTCTTTTTAACATCGTTTCTCTGATCGGGATCAAGCAAAAAATATTGATCAATATTAAATTGTCTGAGCAAAGGATTATTTACATATGCAGAGTACGTGGTATTTTTGCCTTTCCCGCTCATTTTAATTAATCTGTTCTTTAAGAGAACGGCAAGATCACGAGCCACTGTCGGCTTAGAGGCCGGATATACCTTTTCAATTTCCTCCTCTATTGCCAATCTTCCGATAGTTTCCCTTTTGTTTATAAGATTGAGTATGTACTGCTGTCTGGGATTCGTCTCATTCATACGTCTAATCGTCTCATAATGAGACGAATAATGTCAAGTCGCATAAATACTTATCTTGCGACGTGGAAAGAGCATGGCGAATGCTCATTTGTCTTTTTTCTCCATTTATGTTATATGTCATAATTGTATCAGCGAGCTGATACAATTATCTAGCCTTTTTGAGGCTAAATTTGTAATTATCGTGTCCCCTACCCTTACCAATAAGGGAGCAGGTTGGGGTAGGCAAAGTAGTAATTACAAAATAACAAACCAAAAGACATTAATAAAAATACTAAAACAAAACAATAAAACTAAAACAATCTATGACAATACCTCACATTGCAGCAAAGCAACAAGAAATAATAACGATAGCCATAGCCGGAAACCCTTGCGGAATGAGGGGGAAGGCCCCTGGAAAGTTATTTAGTAATTGCTTCGTAGAAGATTTTTGTCTAGAAAAACTAATAGAAGCTACCCTTTTAGCTTAACTACCATTAGGGATTGAAATATTAGATCAGATATTTTCAGATTATATATTGGGATTTATACGTTTAGATAATTAAGCCTTTACAGGAATGACTACCAGAGGGCGAAACGCTATCTCATCGTTATGAAGACTATGAGAATGACCAATATCAACATTCACTAGGCCATTTATATTATTGTTAGTTCTCATGCCACCAACTAAACGAATACAGCCCGGATTTACGCCTTCAATCCTGTAATCATCATCAAGCCACTCTCGTGTAAATGGCTTTCCCCACTCTGGGTGACTAAAATTACCTATTACATTAAATTCTATTGCCCTAGGAAGTCTTACCTGAGATTCATTAACTTCTAACATTTTTGCAATTTCAGGGAAAACATACTCTCTTAATTCGATTTGTGATATTGCAAATCTTGAGGTATCCGGAACAGGTTTTTTGCAGGCGTTGTTAAATTCATATTTAATCTTATTCTCTTCTCTTAATTTCTTCAAAAGGGGTCCGAATGGATCTTTATCGTGAAGTTGTTGTCCGTCGTAATAATCTGGTCTTTTGGTTTTATCTACTAAAACCCACGCATTTGGAAGTTTGGAACTATCCTTGCTAAGATTTCCTTCCCTTATTTCTTCCCAATACGCACCTCTTGGTTTTTTATCCCATCCTTTTACCTTTGAATCTTCCGTTAAAGTAATTCCTGAAAGATGATAGGGTTCAAATGTCCTAATCCCCGCTTTTTCAGCTCTTTGCAGTACATCTAAGACCTCTTGAGGTATTTGTTTTTCGGGTAAAATAAGTTGATCTTTTGAAAGTATTTGTTTTCCAGCCGTTTCTGACTCAACTCTTATATCGCCTTCTGCCATATGTAGATATTATAACTATTATAACCTAAAATCAAATAACGAACACAATATGCCCCTGCATGTTCAACCAAATAATTTCATCTTGACCCTTGCGGAATGAGGGGGAAGGCCCCTGGAGAGCCCCAATTAGAGTAGAATAAATTTATTAATTCAAGGCTCAGGTACAAAATATTTAGCCTCGATTTCTAATAACTAACTATGGACGTCCGAATCTTTGGTATAATCAAAAACATGAGCGAACAATCGGAAATTCCACAAAAAGAAACTTTACCAGCAGTTCCCAAAAACAGAATTCTTATCTTTGGTTCAGGAGGAAGCGGGATATTTGAAATGCAAAAAGATTTTAAGGAATATTTAATAAAAAGAGGTATCCCGGATCCTCATATTCAGACGGCTAAACATATGGAAAATATCGAGCCGGCGATTTTCAATACTTTTGATATCCCCGAAAGCGAAGAAGAGAGAAAGAAAAATCTTCCCAAAGGAATAATAGTTCTTCCCACGATTAAACAAAATATAGACGGTCTGGATTTTCCTGTTGATACATATAGTGCGAAACTTGGAAATGGGCAAACAATCTCTGGTTACATAAAATCAATCTGTGACAAATATCAAGTTCCTGTTATATTTCTAAGAAAAGATTACTCGAGAGAAAAGACGGAGAAAGAGATCAACAGGCTTTTGAAATTAAATAAATGACGGTAGTTATGAACATTGACTGCAATATCTTAAAGCACATGAAATTGAGTGTTGGAACTAAATATAGAAATAGCTATAATTAACTCAAAATGAATGATGGTTCATCACAAGAACTTCCCAACAGAAAAATAAAATCAGAACCGCATAATTCTTCCGAATCATTCGCTAAAAAAGTGAATCCTTTAGGTATGTCCGAAGTTAATTATAATGAATTGCCATGGTCTTTTGAGGTCGGAGAAGAATTTGTGGACGCCGTAAACTTAGTACGTCAAAAAACGGAAATAGAAAAAACCGAAGTCGGAGGTGTTTTAATGAAGGATCAAGCAGGAAAATTGGGATTCAAAACAGCAGGAGGAAAAGGCGACCCTTTCCCGTTAAACATGGCAGAAATTACCGACAAGAATCTGGATTTTTCTATGAAAGCACAAGCATTGTTGGATTTCCCAGCGTTTACAGAAGACATAGTATTTGTATCAAAAATGATTGCTGATAATAATCCCCATTACTTCAAACGTTTAATAGACATGGGCGCAGAAGTTGTTTTAGATCGTGTTCCCGCAGGAGTATTGCACTCGCATCCTTCAGGAAATTTACCAAGCACTGGAGACTTTATCGCGACAGTGATTGATGATAGCCTATCGAGTTCAACAAGTATTCCCGAAATTGTTGTTACCTCCGAATATACATATTTCCTTTTCCCGACAAAACAAACCGTAGCTCTTACATCTGAAACTTTAAGACGAGGAACATACGAGAAATGGGTTGGAGAAGAAAATGAAACAGTAAATCATCTTGCCGAAATAGACAAAGCAAATGGCGTAAAAAACCCAAATGTAGATAGTCACATTAATGCATTTAGATATAACTTCTTAAGAAATCATTGCTTGGAAAACAATGTTGGATTTTATGCATTAAAAAATGGAGAAAAAAATGTACAAAGAGTGTTTTGAAAAATGTTTCCAGAGATTGATCCATAAAATCAAGCTAAAAATACTCTTCTATGTCTAAGAAATCAAATTAAAGGGAGAGCGAAGCGAAGTTTATTGGAGCGTAGCGGAAACCCTTGCGGAATGAGGGGAAAGGTCCCCCTGGAGAGTCCCCCACATATTTAACCCGTGGGATCAAATTATTTATTACTCAGACTTAGCTTAATTTATAATTAATAAGCAGATAATTGTGGCTCTTTTAATAAACTTGATTATGAGAACCAATATCGTATAACCAAATATCATTATCAACAATTATGTAAATCACCCTAATATCTCCGGTAACTGAAAATGAACGAAAGTTTTTCTTTTTACCAATAAGCTTATGATTTCTTAATGATGGTTCTTTGGGATTGTTTAGAAGCTTTTCCAGCTGTACTTTAAATTGTTCTTCAAGTTTAGGATAAAGAGCAATTCTCTTTTTATAATTTCTTAGAAACTCTCTGTGATATTTAATTCCCATGCAGCTTGTCTACTAAATCATTTATTGAATTTGAAGAATAAACATTTTTGTTTAATTCAAAATCCTCTGTCATATCAAGATATCTTCTCTCATTCTTCTCTGAAAGCAGAGTCAAATCCCGTAGAGAAACTTCTATTTTATGCGTAGCGATCTTAGACAAAAATACTCTAACTAACTCTTGGAGAGAAGAAAACCCTTGAGAAATAGCTTCTTGCTCAGCGTTAATTTTTAAATCCTGACTCATCGGAATTTGCAAAACTGTTTTATTCATATAATAATATCTAACTACATTATAATTATAATGTTTTGATAATATAAATGCAATAGGTATTTTTATCTCATTCCTGCTCCATTGTCGCAAAACGTAAATCTGTGAGGCAGTCGCATAATATTTATATTACTAGCTATCTATTAATTATTACTAAATTAGTAGTTGAGGTGCAATATTTACCCCTGCATCGCACAATACTTATTGTGAGACAAACAGAAATTTCAACCCATTGGAGCAAGAAGTCGGAAGCCCATGCGGAATGAGGGGAAGACCCCTGAAATTGACAAGCATAGGGTTTTCTGAAATGATTATTTTATGGATCC
>Ga0182021_10000310_pt1 | contig 49948 bp, 38 predicted proteins | sample 612E3MmetaG_FD_120493 | JGI IMG/M metagenome (GOLD analysis project Ga0182021, IMG submission 120493) | Permafrost microbial communities from Stordalen Mire, Sweden - 612E3M metaG (Illumina Assembly) | ecosystem: Environmental > Terrestrial > Soil > Wetlands > Permafrost | place: Sweden... | reverse complement strand
TCGCTGTTCCGAGCGCCGCTTCTTCATGCGCCCGGACCGCGAAACCAACAACGCCTTCATCTACTGCCTCGCCCTCGCTGCTCGCAAGGCCAGCATCAGCATCGTCTGCGTCGGCACCCTCTCTGACCGCAACCAAGCCAATTCGCTTCTTCGACCCTGAAAATGGCGACCTACCCGACGTCATCGACCTGCACTTCCGGCGCGCGCCAGGCTTCGAGCATCTGAGCCATGTCGAGTACTCCAAGCTCCTGCGCGACGAGGTTGCCGAGGCAGAAGAGAAAGCCGCTGTCGAGCGCCACGAGAAGGGAATCAAGCTCCTCGGCCGCAGGAGCGTTCTACAACAGCACTGGAACTCGCATCCGGGCACGCGCGAGCCTCGCCGTGGACTCTCGTCCCGCGTGGCGTGCAAGAACACCTGGGCGAGGGTCGAAACCCTGCAGCGCAATCAGGCCTTCATCGACCGGTACCGCGAAGCCCGCGCCGACCACCTGGCTGGCCGCGAGGCTATCTTCCCCGCCGGAACATGGTGGTTGAATCGTTTCGCCGACGTGAAGTGCGCCGAGTTGGGCGCCACCGCTCCGCCGAGCTGAGCAACGGCAGCTCCCGGCAGCTTCCGCGGCGCCTCGCCAAACATCGGTGCGGCGCTATCGGCAGGGCCGTCAGTGAACACCGCCGCAGGACGCGAGCTCGAGCTCGAGCTCGCCTGACACAATTTCCTGCAGCAGCCGTTCCTCACTCCCGGGAGCCTGGGCGGATTGCCTCTCTGCGAGGAAGACCAATTCCTGCACATCGAAGGGGCGACGCCGGATGCCGTCCACCGACACGAAGATGGTGCGGGTCGTCGGGTCACCCGCCAGGCAGGCCCAGTGGCGGCTGTCGCGGCTCCACACCAAACTGCCGTCGACCGCGGCGTTCGCCGGCGTCTGCTGACTTTCGTGAATCACCATGATGCGGCCCTGCCGCTGCGCCAGGTAGGCGAGACGCTTGCCGTCGGGGCTCGCCACCAGGTTGCTGGCCCACTCGCAGGCAGGCTGGGGCACACCATCCAGCACGGCGCGCACGAAGTTGCCTTCACGGGCCAGGTAGGCCCAGCGGCCAGCCGGCGTGACAACCAGCTCGGGGATCGCCGCGTACGTGGGCCCCACCTCGAAGAGACGCACAAGCCGCGCCCACCCGCTCGACGAGATCACGAAGGTCAGGCCACCACGGTCGTCCACGTGCAGGAAGGAGAAGTGTCCCTGCCCGCGGCCGGCGACTTTCTGGCGGTCGAGCACGATCCATTCCTCGTCACCCCTCCCGACCACGTAGGCGAGGTGCGCGCCGTCTGGGCTGAAGGCGAACTCCCCGATCTGTTTCTCGGGCGCTCCCGCGATTCCGTCCAGGACCAGGGAAGAAGTCGTTCCCATCCGGCCCACGTACGCGAAGCGCACTCCCCCGAAGGCCAGCCTGCCAACCCCGTCGAAGGGTGGGCCGGGAACCTGGTCGAGCACGGCGTGCGCCCGGCCCGCCCGCGTGGCCGCATAGGCCAGCGACACCCCATCGGCCCTCCAGGTCAGGCTGTGGGCGAAGATGGATTCGAAACGTGGCCCGGCCGTTCCATCGACGACGACCTGCCATTCCCCATCGCGTTCGGCCGAGAACGCCAGCCGCGCGCCATCGGGACTGAAGGCCAGCTCGCCAACCCCGCTCCAGAAACCCAGCTCGTGCCCGTCATGCACGACCAACCACCGCGTGCCTCGTCGCGCCGGGTACGCGATGTGGTTCCCGCAGAGTGATAGGGCGTCTACGCCGATACCGTCATAGAGTGGGCCATAGAGCGCCCCGATCCTCACCCGCTGCCCCTTGCCATCTTCCAGCACCTGGACCCACGCGCGCCGGTCGCGGGTCTTGCTCTGCCAAACCAACCTGCCCGCGCACCCCGCCCCGGATGCGGCCCCCAAGGCCAAGACGGCCAAGACCGGCACTGCGGCTCGCATGGCTAGTCCGACGACGGAGCAGCGACCTTGACAATGGAATCCATGGACCCCCGGGCGACCTCTCTCCCGTCAGCCTCGGCCTCGACTTCGAAGCGGACGAGATCGCCCGCAGTATGCGTGCGCCGGACGCAGTAGTCGAGCCGTTGCCCCGCGAACACCGGGGAGAGGAGCTTGACGTTGACCTGGGCCGACATTCCCATGAAGCGGAGCGGGTCGCGCATCTGTTCCAGCAGCACGGCCACCTTGTCGGCGTGGGGCGCGGCCCGCAGGGTGTAGCGGGCCTCCAGGCTGAGCAGCCCCTCGATCACATCCTCCGCGCTCCCGCCCGCAACCTCGAAGCCGTCAATCAATGCCATCAACGCTTCAAGGACGTTAGCGGTCTGCCCGAGTCCCTCGATGGTGTAGACGCCGGGCCACAGGTGCAATCCTGGGAAGTGGCCGGCGAAGACCTCCTCGTTGGCCGAGATGTGCCGCGTGGCCCGCAGCGTCGGAACAGGGGAGCGAACCAACGACTCGATCCGATCCACCATCAAGAACGGACGCCGGTGCGGCAACAGCTTCTGGATGACGTCCGTTCCCAGGCGCAGCGGGGTTTCCTTCTTCGCGTTCATGATCGCAGTGCCTCCAGTGCGCAAGAGAGCTCGGCGCCGGTCTCGGTGGTCCAGATTCTAGCTCGCTCGCCCAGATGGGAGCGCGCAAAGGTGGCATGGGGCCGGGCCGGACCCACCACGACGATGTCGGTCACTTCGGCCTCGGCCAGATATTCCAGCGTTTCCAGCCACGCCACCGGGTGAGTGAGCTGGTCCGCGAGCAAGTTGGGGATGTCGGCCTCGCGCTCGACCACGCGGCCTGTCCGGTTCGCGATGAAGCGCGCGCGGCCGGGTTCGCGAGGGATCGCGGTCAGGGCCGCGCGAAGCTCGTCCACCGCATCGACCAGGGCGGGACTATGCCACGGACCCGCTGCCGGCAAGCGGGTCGATGGATGGCGTGCGGCTACCGCGCGCAGGGCGGATTCCTCCCCGGTCACGACCCATTCGTCCATTGTGTTGCGTGCCGCCAGATCGAGGCGCCCGCGGACACGGCCGCAGGCGAGCGCCTGATCCAGGATCTCCTTGGTCGCCCCTGGCAGCGCCAGCATGCCGCCCGGGTGCAGGCGCGCCTCGCGTTCCATCAAGCGGCCACGCGTGGCCGCCGCATCGACCGCCGCCGCCGGGGCGATGCAGCCCGCCGCGCTCCAGGCGGCGATCTCGCCCAGCGAATGGCCGGCCAGCAACGCGGCCGCACGCCGGCGCGCGCGATTTCTTCGGCCACGCCCAGCAGCACGGCGGTGAGCACCGGCTGCAAAACCGAGGTCCGCTCCAGCGCCGGCCCTCCTCGTTCCAGGGCGCGGCGAAGGTCGACCCCCGCGGCCTCGGCGGCCCTGTCCAGCAGCGCAGCCGCGGGCGCCGAGCGCGCGGCGAGTTCCAGCCCCATGCGTGCACGCGGCCCATCCTGCCCGGGAAAGATGAGAGCGCACTTCCGCTCGCCAAGACGGTGCCTCACCGTCACAGCGTCAATCCCCCGTCTACCGGCAAGCATTGCCCCACGATGTAGCTGGCGTCATCGGATGCGAGGAACAACACCGCCCGGGCGACCTCCTCGGCGGAACCCGGGCGTCCTAGCGGGATACGAGCCCGCTGCTCGGCGGCGATTCGATGATCGAGACGCGCCGCCATGCCGGTTGACAGCAGCCCCGGCACCACGGCGTTCACCCGCACGCCGCGCGGTGCGAGCTCGGCGGCCAGTGACCGCGTGAGGGCCAGCACGCCGCCTTTCGACGCCGAGTAGTTGACCTGGCCCACCGCCGCCCTGATTCCGGCCGCCGATGCGACATTGATGATGGCGCCAGTCCTTCGCACCAGCATCAGCCGGACGGCAGCGGACGTGCAGGCGAAGGTCCCCGAGAGGTTCACGTCGATCACCTCCTGCCAGTCGTCCGCGCCCATCAGCGGAAACAGGGCATCGCGCGCCAGCCCGGCATTGTTGACCAGCACGTCCAGACCTGCGCGTTCGCGCTGCACGCGCGCAAAGGCCTCAGTCACGGCGTCGCGATCGCGCACGTCGAACGGCAGGGCAGCCCCTGGCCCGCCCACTCCTGCCATCAGTTCCAGTGTCTGGGCGGCGTCGTCGGCGCGGTTGCGAAAGGCCACGTACACGTACGCGCCCTCGCCTGCGAAGGCGACGGCGATCGCCCGACCCAGCCCTCGCGACGCGCCGGTCACGACCACGGTCTTGTCTGCAAAGCGGTTCATGGCCATTTACAGGGCTGGGAAAGTTTGCTCATCCCGAGTCCGATAACTGTGGCGCTGCGAGTGAACATACAGGCTCCGGTTGTTGATCACGGGTGGAGAAATCGAATGAACGTCAAGTCGTGCGTCGCCATGGGCTGCGTTGAAATTCAGTCCAGGATGGGCCCAGCGCTCCTCGACCAGCGCCAGTGCGACCCAGTCTCCGCGCGTGACGGAAAAGCCGGCGTTGACCATGCGTCCGATGCGGGTCCCGTCGAGGAACACGGAATCGCCCTCGGCCAGGGGGCCGTCTCCAACGATCGTCGTGACCCGGGCGCGGGCTCCCTCGGTCCGGTGCTGGCGAAGAGCGGCGGCGCCGACGTAGTCCTTCTGGTACGACGCGCGCCACTGGAGCTGCAGCTCGATCGGCGTCAGCTCGAGGGCCCCCTCGCGCCGGATGTTGAAGAAGCCATTTTCGAGAGCGCACTGATCGAGTGCTTCGAGATCCGTGCGTGCCACGTCGAATCGTCTGCCCACCTCCAGCAAGTGCACCATCAGGGCGGGAATTTCGCTGCGGGCTCCCAGCAGCCAGTAGCCGTACTCGCCGGTCTTTCCGGCGCGCAAGCAGATCCAAGGATCGAGGTCGAAGAACCCCAGATACGGCAGGCCGACCACGTCGGGGCTCAACGCCTCCGCCAAGAGCTCCCAGGCGTACGGGCCATCGAGCGCCACCAGGCCATGCGTCTCTGCGAGTGAGCGAAGTTCCAGGTCCGCGCCGACCGGGACCTGTTCCTGCAAGCGGCGGCTGATCTCGTCCGCACAGGCCCCCTCGGAAAGCAGCAGGTAGGACTCGTCCTGGCGGCACACAAAGAGATCCGCGAGCAGTGTCGCATCGTCCTTCAGCAGCATCGAGTGCAGGATCTGGCCGTCCCGGAGGTAGAGCTCGCGCGGGACGATGCGATCGAGTGCATCGAAGGCGGCACTTCCCGACACCCGCAGGACCGAGACGTGCGAGGCCTCGCTGACCGCGACCGACAGGCGGATGGCCGTCGTGTCAGCCGCCATGTGAAGTCTCCGTCGTCGCGAGCACAGTGTCGACCACGCTGTTCACCGTGCGGGTCTTGCGGCGCAGCTCCTGGTCGTCGCCCAGCCTGACCCCGAACGCGGTTTCCAGGCACACCACCAGCTCGACCGCATCCAGCGAGTCCAGCCCCAGCCCGGTCGCAAAGAGTGGCGCGTCCGGATCGATCTCATCCGGCTCCCGCCGGACGTGCAGGTTGTTGATGAGAAGCTCGCGCACACGCCGGAGCATGTCTTGCCTCCGGTCCACCGCAGCCTGCGCTTGCTCCATCGCCTCAGTTCTGCTCATTGCCCTGTGCCTTGGGGTTCGTCATCGACGGTCAGAACCAGCGCCAACGAAGCACAATGCCCGGCGCCGGTTCCGACCAGAGCCACACGCGCCTTCCCACTCTGGAGTGCTTCGAGCGCTGCTGCTGTCGCGAACAAGGGTTCCGCCGCCGGAGCGCATGGCCCCCGAAATGCGGCGCCGGACGCCTGCGCCGGCCAGGCGGTGCGGGCAGGCCCGTCGAGGTACATCCCGTCGACGTCGCCGACGGAAACCGCCGCGCGCTCCAGCGCCAGCTCGGCGGTTGATGCAAACCGCCCCGGCGCTCCGATGGCCCAGCCCGCTGCTCGCACCGAGATGCGCGGCTGCGCCTGCAGGGCGAGCGCGGGCGATGCCAGCACCAGGCAGGCGGCGCCCCCGGCCTCTCCTCGCGCCACCGCCGACGTGTCGGGCTCGTCGAACCCACCGGCCAACATGAGATCGGCGGATTGTTCCGTGGACAGCAGTTCCGCCGCGTAGAGCAAGGCCAATAGCCCGCTGCCGGGACCGATGCTGACCGTCGTGGTCGGTGCCCGCAAGGCCAGCGCCTGGCAGCACACCCCGGCAGCGGCATTGAGCACCAGACGCGAGAAGGCCGTGGCTGAAAGCTGCGCCAGTCCGCGTTCCTGGATGCTGTGGCGGAACTCCGCCGTACTCGCGGCGGATGTGGCCAGGGCGCCCACGAAGAGCCCGGCACGCTCGCGGAGCGCGGCGCGCACCACGATGCCTGCGGCACCGAGTGCCCGGGCGGCCGCGGCAATCAGGAAGCGCGAGGCCGGGTCCACTCCGCGCGGATCCAGGGTCGGGACCAGAGCCGGCAGGTCGAATTCGGGGACGGTGCCCGGCGCCTTCGCGGCGCCGGCGGCATTCACGTCGCCCGTGCCGACGCCGGCAGACGCGACCCATCCCGAGCCGAGGACATACACCGGACGGCGGGAACGAACGGGCAGCTCGCGCGGCCGGCGGCCGAGCACGACCACTGCGTTGGCGCCGCCAAAAGCCGAGCTGGTACACACAGCGTGGTCATAGTCGAGGGAACGGGGGCGGCTCCCGGCCACGGAATCAGGCGGACTGAAGGGTCTCGGACGCGTGTGGCGCAGGGTCGGCGGCACCAGAGCACGTTCCATGCACAGGATCGTCGCGATGATCTCGAGTACGCCGGCAGCCCCCTGGGCGTGGCCTAGGTAGGTCTTGGTCGCGCTCACCGGCAGCGTCTCGGCGCGCGGCCCAAAGACAGCGCGAATCGCTTTCCACTCCGCGATGTCGTTGGCCTGCGTGCCGGTGCCGTGCGCATTGACGTAACCGATGGCGTCCGGGGTCAGGCCAGCATCATCCAGCGCGGCCCGCATCGCCCGGGCCACGCCGGCACCCGCCGGATCCGGCGAGGTGGCGTGGTAGGCGTCGGACGACAGGCCGAATCCGTGCAAGAAAGCGCGCGGGCGGACACCGCGGCCCCGCGCCTGCACCTCAGATTCCAGGACCAGAAATCCCGCTCCTTCACCCAGCGTGGTCCCGTAGGGTTCGCTCCACGGGGCGCACTTTTCTCGGGACAAGAGCCCGAGGGCGTGAAAGCCCGCGAAAACCTCGGCGGTGAGAACGTCGGCGCCGCCCGCCACCACCAGATCGGCCTCGCCCCTTTCCAGAAGACAGCGCGCCAGATCGAGCGCATTGGCCGACGACGAGCAGGCGGTGGAAACCGTGAGGCGCGGTCCGCCCACACCCAGGCGCTCGCCGACCTCTTCAGTGATCCCATGCAGAGCATCGACATGGCCCCCGATGCTGGTTCCCAGCACCAGCGCGACCCGGTCGGGCGCCAGACCGGCGTCGTCGACACGCGCCGCCGCCCAGGCCTCGCGCGCCGCCCGGAGCGCGAAGCCGACGCACAGCCTGCGATGAGCGTCGGGCGTTTCACCCTCCGGGGCGCTGTCCCCGTCCGTGACCATCGCGCCGAAATGCACGGTCAGTTCTTCGGTCGAGAATCGGGTGATGGGAGCGATGCCGTCGCGACCCTCATCCAGCGCCTGCTTCAGCGACAGACACCCATTGCCCAGGGCCGAAACGGCGCCCATGCCCGTCACAGCCGGCTCGCGGGTTCCTGTCGCAGGCGGGGTCATGGGTGCGAGGCGGCTTGAATGATGACGCCCACGATGGCGGTGACAATTGCAGCCAGCAGCAGCACCACTCCCAGGGTGATGGCGAACAAACCAACTAACGTACCGGACGCCACCATGATGGCCCCCGTCGCGGTCGAGGCCGCGCCGATGCCGAACATCCAGCCAGCAGCGCGGAGCGCCCCGCTTCCTGGCTTGGGCTGCGGTGGCTGGGCGGCACCCTGCGGCCGCGCCAGCGGAGCGGATGGGGCTGGCTCCGGCGGGGCATCTGCATGGGCAACGCGAGCCCAGAAGAGCTGCTCGCCCGCCGCCGTGGCGATCTGGCGACTGAGCTCGCTCTCCCCGTGCCGCTCATAGACTCTCTCCGTCTTGGCGAGATACTCCTGCACCAGCGTCGCTGGGTGCTGCCGGCGCATGCGTGTGCTGATCTCCACCGCTGCCGAGCGGAGCTGCATCCGGCGCTTTCTGGAAATGCCCACCTCCGCTGCGCGAGCGTCCAGCGCCTCGGCCACCCGCATACCGAAGTCGGGCTGCTTCTGTAGCACCTCCCGGATCTGGGCATGTTGTTCGTCATCGAGGCTGGCGAGAATGGCGTACGAGTCTCGCACCGAACTGTCCATGTCGGGCAACGTCTGGACCACGCGCTCTTGCAGGCCCGCGTGCGACCGCGCGTGCTCCGGCTGATCCAGGAAGATGCCCGAGACATACAGGGACCGCACGCTCCTCTGCATGAAGTCCTCGTGCGCGGCCAGGGCGCCCTCATCGAGGCCCTGCGCCAGTCCGTCGGGCGTCAACTCGCGCATCAGACTGGTCTGCTTCATGCCTGCCAGGGTCGCGTCCATCCGCGCCACCAGCCCGTCCATATCTGCGTCCGGGATGGGCGGGGGTGGGGTGCTTGCCCCAGCCGAGCGGGCTGCTGGGCTGTGTCCCGTGGCGCAGCCCGAAGCGAGTGCGGCGGCTCCGACCGCGGCCCCGGCCTTTAGCAGGTCTCGTCGTTCCATGTTGCTGCCTCCTAGTCTTAGGCGCTTGGCGAAAGCAATCGCTGTGCCGTGCTGTCCAGCCATTCAAACCGCCCCTCAGCCCGGTCGTCTGTTCATTCTCCGGCATCTCACCGTTGATTTCCCAACATCATGCGCGTTTTGGGATCGACTACCCGCGGCAGTTTACTCCAGACCGCCCTCGTCGGCGTCCCGTCAATTCAGCCTCTGCCGCCGCCAGGGCCCGCGAGACGCGTGGAAAGCTGCGTAGATGCCCGACGGCGCCCCCAGCAAAGCCAATGGCCTCGTCACTCTGACCACGGACGCTCGAGGGTCAAACGGACCCGGTGGTCAGGCAAGACGGTGAGGCGTTCCTGCGCAAGCGGCGGGCTCGGGCGTCGTCGTCGAAGGCATCCGCGTGGGTCTTGGCGTGCAAGTTGAAACCGCAGTCTTGTACGACCAGGTCGCCAACGATCTCAGGCCGGCCAGCCGTGGCGATGGCTACGGGCTCGCGCTTGCGCTCGGCGGGGCCCGCCGGCGGCAACCCCGCAACGGCGGCTGCCGCCAGTTGCGCCAGCCTGCGAGGCAGTCTTTCCAAAGCATGACCGGATGCGTGGCAAAAAGCGCCACGCTCGAAGGCTCGCTCAATTCTATGCTTCGATACAGCTCGCCGTCACACTCCTGTCGTATTTACTTGTTGAGCACGACCGGGGAAGACCAGCACGTCCAATCTGTTATGCAAATGCGCTTGTTTGGAAAAGCCAGGGCGCGTGGCTGACCTTCGTCGCGTGGCGCGCGCTACGTGCCCCGAGCAAATACGGCTTCCGCCAAGCCTTCCACGCCATCAACTACTACGCCGTGATGGTCATGGGCGCCGTCATCCTCGATGCCATGCTAGGACATTGAAAGGAGCCCTGCGAACCCTTGCGAGCGACTATTCCCGCCTTTTCCTGCGCAGTCGCCGCAATAAGAGGGCGGCGGTGAGCAGGGCAAACGGGGGCACGGGCCTAGCCGCCGTGGCAGCCTGACCGAGACTGCAGCTACAAGCTCCGCTGACCAGCCGCAGCCTGCTGCCCGCGTCGGGTGGGCTCGCATCTCGCCGGCCCTCGACACTGGCGGCGTCGGGTAGGAGAAGATCTGTTCTGCTATCGGATTTGCCCGTGTCGGGTGAGATTGAGTCTCTTCCGCCATCTGTGCGGCCACTGGAGCCACCCGTGCCGCTCCCTCCGTCTGCCCCGCCGCTGCTGGTGGCACCACCCGCACCGCTGCCGCCACCGCCGCTCGCGCCATCGTAGCCACTTGCGCCTCCCGCAAGCGAGCCGCCGAACCCACCTACCCCGCCGCTTCCGCTCGCGCCACCTGCGCCTACGCCGCCGGTGCTGGGAGGAGCATCCGGATCGTAGCACAGGCCGGCGCCATCGCAGTACCCGACCGACTCGCAGGGCATTCCCCATTGCGGATAGTCGCAAGCGCCTGCGCCATTGCATATCGATCGGCACGGAGGCTGACCCCGGCCACAGTCGTTCTCTGGATCGCTGCCGATGGCATAGCCAGAGCACTTGCCCACGCGAGCAGCCTGGTTGCAGGACACACACTTGCCGTCGCACGCCCTGTCGCAACACACGCCATCCGCACAGAAGCCAGATGCACAAGCGCTCGCACTCGAACAAGCGACGCCATTCTTGCTCTTGCAACTGTCGCTGCCATCGCACGCCTGTCCGTCCGAGCAGCTACCGGGAACTTCGGTGCCCGCCGTCGCCTGCATACAGGTGCCTTCGTGGCCCGCGGCTGCGCACGACTGGCAGGCGCCCGAGCAGGACGCGACGGCGCAGCAGACACCCTCTACGCAGAAGCCGGACGCGCAGGTCGACGCGGTGGCAGCGGTGCAGCCCTCGCCGTTGCCGAGATTTGCTACCTTGTACTCCCAGGTCTGGCTCACGCCCGCGTTCGACCAGTCGTACATCCCCAAGTTGGGATCCCCCAAATCCGTCGGGAGGCTGCCACCGAAAAGCACCATCACGCCACGCTGGCTGTCGAAAACCATGGTGGGCGGGGTGGCCATGGTTGGGCCAGTGGGAAGGGTGCGCAGGTACCAGTTGGCATTCTTGGCATCCAGCTCCCAGGTCTTGACGCTGGTGGTGGCGCCAGTTGCCACCGTCGCATTGGTGCCTGTGACCTGCCGACGACGCAAGCTATCGTAGGCAAAGACCGGGAAGGGCATGTTGTCGTAGCCGCCGGTGGGCGAGCTACCGAAATCGACGAAGTCGCCACCGTCTCGAAATTCCCAGCCAGCGGTGACGGGATCCCACTCCCAAGACACGCTGTTGCTCGTGGCGCCGCTCCAGTAGCTCGTGCCCTGAAAGACAAACATCCTCTGCAGGCCCTCGTCGAAGGTCATGTACCGACCGGTGGCATCCCAGCCCGATAGCGCCGAGGACGCGACGATTGGAGTGACATTGAGGGGAATGGGCGTCCGGTTGGTCCAAGTCGTCTTGCTGCCATCCCACTCCCAGACCGCGTAGTTGGCGTCGCCGTATAGCAGCACAGTTGCACGCCCCATATCGGTCACCATGCCATGCCCGTAGAGTTGTGCCGGATTCGACGCGGGGTGAAGCTGAGCCCACTGGCGGGTGCCGCTCTGCCATTCCCAGGTGTCATCGAGGCCCAGCGGGTTGCCATCCGGATCCTCGGCCGCGCCAGCAAACAATATGAGAGACTTGCGGAACGGATCGTAGGCCATCGCTGTGTTCCTGCGCGGCGAGGGTTGCGCGCCGCCCTTGACCTCGAACCATGCCTTGCCGTCCCACTCCCACAGGTCATTGAGCAGCTGGGCCGTGCTGTCCTTGCCACCGAACACGTAGGTCTTGCCGGTGGCCGGGCAAAAGGCCATGGCGTGAAGATAGCGGCCGGAGGGCGCGTTCCGAAGCGGCGTACGGCTGGTGAAGGTTGCCTTGGCAGGGTCCAATTCCCAAAGCTCCGCGGTGGCGCCCATCTGAAGAACGGAAACCGGAGCATTCGGGAAATTGAACAGCCCCCCCACAAGATCCAGGCGGATCAGCGCGGGGTCGGTGACCAGCGAGGCGTACATGCGCCCGCGGGGCGAATTGGGCTCGTTGCCGGTTAGGCGCTGCACCCATGCCGTCGTGGTCGGATTCCATTCCCAGACATCGCCTAGGCTGTCGCCGGTTTCGATGTCCCAGCCGCCCACCAGCACGGTCATGCCACGCCCGGGGTCGTACGCCATGGCATGGCCGTAGCGCGCACTCGGTTTCGTGCCCGTGGTCGTGCGCTCAGTCCAGCTCTGCTTTGCCGGATCCCATTCCCATGTGTCCTGCATGGGGGTGCCGTCCGCATCAGCCTGATCCTTCTGCATTCCGCCGAACAGGGCCGCGCGACTGCGCTTGCTGTCCCAGACCAATGCGGCGTCGTATCGGGCGCTGGGCGCGGCAGCGGGGGCAAGTTGAGCCCAACCCGTGGCGGAATCCCACTCCCAGGTGTCGCTAAGGGCAAGCGAAAAATCGGTTGGAACATAGTAGTAGCGATCGGCTAGACCGCCGCCAAAGAGCAATACCTTGCCAGTGGATTTCTCGAACACCATGCTGGGCTGGCTGCGGCCGCTGGGCGCCGAGCTGGAGTCGGTGCGATCGGTGAAGCTGCCATTCGTGGGATCCCATTCCCAGATATCCGAGAGATCGAAGTCGGTGGTCGAACGCCCACCGAAGATGACAAACTTGTTTCGGGTCGAGTCGAAAACCATGCCCGCACCCGAGCGCGCTATCGGCTTGCTGCCTGAGACGGTGCGCTCGGTCCATGTGCCAGTCGCCGGATTCCACTCCCACAGATCCTGGAGCGCCTCTGAGTAGGGGTTGAGATTCACGCCGGTCAGTCCACCGAACATGACCAGCACCTTGCGGGTTTCGTCAAAGGCGGCCGACTGCAGGTAGCGCGGGGTGGGACTTGGCGCGGGGGGAGGGTCGACGCGGGTCCAGGTCGCAGATTCGCTCGCGGGCACGGTGCCCAGAGCCGCATGGGCGGATTCGATGCGAGGGTCGTTGCCGGGATTGGGTTCGGAGCAGGTGGCGAGCAGGAGCAGCGCAGCCAGAGCCAGTCGGGAGATTCCGGGCCGCCCGAAGAGCCGGCCCGCGGATCGCGGGCCGCGTGCGAGTGAGCGTGGGCGTGGGCGAGTTCGTGGGCGGGACGCGGGAGGCGAAAAGCGAGCTGCGGGCCGGTCACGCTCACGCTCACGCAAGTCGCCCACGCAGCCCGCTTTCCGCTGGCCGCTACCGCTACCGCTCACGCGCACGCTGGCCGACCTGTGCCGGCCCGGAGTGCTCCGGCGCAGACCCGACCACAACAGGGTGGCACCGAGCAAGACGAAGGGCAACCCTGACCGGTCTGCAGGAATGTGGCCCAGATCGCAGTCGCAACCCTTGTGGCCTAACCGTGTCGTGTTGCCCGCGTCGGGCGCGCCCGAATCTCTTGCGCCACCGGTGCTGCCTGCGTCGGGCACGATCGAATCTCTCGCGCCATCAGGAGTGCCTGCATCGGGCGGGATAGCCTCTCTCCCACCATCGAAACTGCCCGCGTCGGGCAGGAGCAAGTCGCTTCTGCCATCGGGGCTACCCGCCTCGGGCGGAAGAGCGTCTCTTCCGCCGTCTGCACTGCTGCCGCCGGCTCCACTGCCTCCACCTGCGCCGCCGCTGATGCCGCCGCCCGCACCGCCTGTGCCGCCAGTTCCACCCGCGCCGCCCGCGCCGGAATCGCGAATGTCGCTGGGACCGCAGGCGAAAGGATCAGGGACAATGCACGCGCCGGCGCCGTCGCAGATCTGACAGGGCCCGCACAGGGTTCCCTTTTGCGGCGAATCGCACGCGCCCGCGCCGTTGCAGATCGAGCGGCAAATGCCGCTGCCCGAACCACATGCGTTTTCCGGATCGCTGCCCAGGGCGTAGGGAGCGCACTTCCCCGCGAGATTGGCCTGGTTGCAGGACGCGCACTTGCCATCGCAGGCGTTCTCGCAGCACACGCCATCCACGCAGAAGCCCGAAGCACAGGCACTCGCGCTGGAACAGGCGAGCCCGTTCTTGGTCTTGCAACTGCCGCTGCCGTCACAGGCCTTTCCGTCAGCGCAGCTTCCGGGAACTTCCATGCCCGCGGCTGCGGAGACGCAGGTGCCTTCGTGGCCAGCGACAGCGCACGACTGACAGGCGCCCGAGCAGGACGCGACCGCACAACACACTCCCTCCACACAGAAGCCCGAGGCGCAGGCCGACGCCGTGGCAGCCGTGCACCCCTCGCCGTTGCCAAGATTCGTCACCTTGTACTCCCAGATCTCGTTCGCGTTCCGGGAACCCACGCCCGCCCCGAAACTGCCGCCGCCGAAAAGCACCATCACGCTGCGCACGCTATCGTAGGCCATGGCTTCGAAGGTACGCGCGCTTATGCCCGGGGACAGGTCGCGTTGGTACAGCGTTGGAGCTGCGGTATCCAGCTCAAAGGTCTTCATGTCCTCGTCTTTGCCCGGCCAAGTTGCCAGGACCTGCCGTCGGCGCTGGCTGTCGTAGGCCACGAGGGGGACTAGGGCGCCGGAGGTGCTAAACGGGACGATGTCGCCAGTATCCCGTTTCGTCCACCCGGCCGAGATGGGATCCCACTCCCAGAAGACACTGCTGCCGGTGCTGCCCCCGCTCGTGCTCGATGTATCGAAGAGAAACAGCTTCTCGCGGCCCTCATCAAAACTCATGCTCAAGAAGGGTTGCCCACTCGCCGCGCCCGTGATCGGGACAGGCGTGCGGTTGGTCCACGTACCCTTGCTGCCATCCCACTCCCAGATGGAGCTGGCATCGGGACTTCCGGGGGCTCCGGGGATCGGATAGGTGTCCGCGCCGTCAGTGAAGCCGCCGAGGAGCAGTATTTTGGCGCGCTGGGAATCGGTAACCATGAAGCTGCCCCCCGCCGGGCTAGACGCCGGGTGAAGCTGGCTCCACTGGCGGGTGCTGCTGTTCCATTCCCAGGTGTCAGCGACGCCGGAGCCGTATGTGTTCACGCCGCCGAACAGGATGAGGGACTTGCGGTAGGGGTCGTAGGCCATCGCCGCGCCGTAGCGGGCAGAGGGGCGCACATCGCCCTGGATCTCGACCCAGGTGGTCCCGTCCCACTCCCAAAAATCGTCCAGCGGCACTAGCAGCATGGTGTCGCCGAGACCGCCAAAGATGTACATCTTGCCGGTGGCCGGGCAGAAGGCCATGGCGTGACTGTTGCGCCAATTCGGCCAGTCCTTCTTTGCCGGCGTGCGGTTGGTGAAGGCTGCCGCGGCTGGATCGAGCTCCCAGATCTCTGCAGAGGGCGCGGCGGCGTACTGTGAGTTTCCGGGGCCCAGGATGGCGGACTCGTCGTAGGAGAAGATGCCCGCCACCAAGTCGAGGAAATTTCGCGCAGAATCAGTGACGAGCGAGGCGTAGGCACGCATAGCTGGCAGGTTGGCCTCGCTGCCAGTGAGCCGCTGCTTCCACGCCGCCGTGACTGGGTCCCATTCCCAAAGGTCGGCCAGGCCATTGCCGGTTGTGATGTCATAGCCGCCCCCCATCACAATCATTCCGCGGCCGGGGTCGTAGGCCATGGCGTGGCCGTAGCGCGCGCTCGGCTTGTTCCCGGTTGCCGTACGGTTGGTCCAGCCACCCTTGGCTGGATCCCACTCCCAGATGTCCTGCTTGGGGACGGGAGAGAGACCGGCTTGCGGCATTTCCATCCCGCCGAACAAGACCGCGAGGTTGCGCTTACTGTCCCAGACCATGGCAGAGTCGTACCGAGCACTGGGCGCGACGGTAGGCGCAAGATTGGTCCACTTCCCGGCAATAGGATCCCACTCCCAGGTATCGCCAAACGCCGCCGAGACATCGGCCCCGTCGTAGCCGTTCAGCCCCCCAAGACTGCTCAGCCCGCCTCCGAAGAGCAGCACCTTACCCGTGGACTTCTCGAACACCATGCTGCACTGACCGCGAACCGAAGGCGGCTTGCTCTCGCTGCTGCGGTCGGTGAAGTCACCGGTCGATGGATCCCATTCCCAGGTATCCTGGTAGTTGTCGTAGGGGTGAAAAGCGGGGCTTCGGCGGTTGGTGTCGCCGGTAAACCAGCGCCCGCCGAAGATGACGAACTTGCTACGGTTCGAGTCGAAGACCATGCTTGTACCCGCGCGCGGGTTCGGCTGACTCGGCTTGGCCCCGGAAGGATTACGATTGGTCCATTTGCCGGTCGCGGGATCCCACTCCCACAGGTACTGGGACGCCGGCAGAGGCTCAGCAAGGAACACCGTGCCCTCGTCAATGTCCACCTGCCCGCCGAACATGACCAGCACCTTGCGGGTCTCGTCAAAGGCGGCCGTCTGCAGAAAGCGCGGGTCGGGGCTCAGCGCCGGAGGGGCGATGCGCGTCCAGGTGGCGACTTCGCTTGCGGGTATAACCCCCAAAGCCGCGTGGGAAGACTCAACGCGAGGGCCAGGCTCGCGGGCATGGTCTTCATTGCAGGTGGCGAGCAGGAGCAGAGCAGCTACGGCGCTTCTTCGCGGTTTCATTGTGATTCTCCCGGGGTTGGCCAAGCCAACTCATGTCCTAGGGGAGACGAACCTTTCCCAGATTCGTCTCACTGAAAAACATAGCTGATGCCGATGGCCCCTTGGGCATCCCAGGATGGCAAGTTCGCGGCGGTCGTCGTACCGGTCGTGACTGGATCGATTTGCACGCTCTGTTCGAGCAGCCACTTGACCGCGCGCAGATCCAGCCAAAGCCGGGCTCGACCCCAGGGCATTCCCGCTCGGATGCCCGCGGCAAGACCCCAGGTTGGCGACCAGTCGGATTGGTTTGCCACGTAGCCCTGACCCCAACCGTAGGTCAGCGCCGCTATGCCCCCTAGTTCCCCGTCGAGGGAAAACCTTCGCGCCGCCCAGCGGGCGTCGAGTCCAATCCCGGCGGAAACGCGCATCCAGCTGGCTACGACGCCCCCGAGAGCTACCTGCCTCTTTGCGGGGACCGTGAGGTCGAACTGCCAGCCAAAGCCACTGCCGCGCCTCATTCGTCCAAATTCCAAGCGAACGCCGGGCACGATTCCACCCGCGGTCGCCGCCAGCAGGCCGGCGCCAATTTCGCTTTGGCCTGGGTTGGTCTTTGGAATCAGAGGCTGTGGCGGCGGCGTGGCGGGCTGGAGGATGGGCGTACCCTCTGCCTCAACCGGCAGATCACCGGTCCAGGTGGAGATCACCACGGCGACCGCGGTGGCCCGTGCCGCGCAGTCGGGACCCACGTCGAGCTGCCGTGGATTCGTCTTCTGGGGTCCGATTTCGACCACCAGCACCTGCGGAGTGGCGCGGATCGCCACCCACAGAGCAGGCCACTCACCGGCCGGGCGAAAACCGAGAAGCTCTTCGCGAACCGCCTCGGCCGACGGGCAGTTCGAGTCGCTGATGACCACAAACGCGCCGTCTGCAAGAGAGACGTCAGGGCCCGCTTCGGCTGTACCGGCGACCCAGATCGCAGCTAGCACGGCTGACAAGACCAGCGGTAGACTTCGCACCCGTGTCGCAGGCTGGGTCAACGGTGCCCACCGAGCAAACGTGTCGCCTCGGAGGCGAAACGTCCGCGAGGAAAGCGGCGGAGACATTCTCGCAGATCCGCTCGTGCGCCGGCGTCGTTGCCCAGGCGGCTGCGGGCCAGCGCTCGGCCCCACAGCGCGCGTTCCAATCGGTCATGTAGCTTCAGGTCGGTTGCCGCGCCGATTTCGGCCTCTTCCTCGGCGTGGCCGCGCAGGACGACGTCGAAATCTTCTAGGGCTTCTCGCCATCGGCCTATCGCTGCTCGCAACTCTCCCCGCAGGACGTAGCGTTCGTCGCTGTTGGGCATCTGAGCGAGCGACAGCCGATCCAACTCGTAGAGGGCGTCGCCTTTGCGCCCGATCTGCAAGAACGCTTCCGCGCGCAGCATGGCTGCCTCGGGAGCAAGCCCACCGCTCGGGAACCGCAGCCTGTAGTCGTCCAGCGCGGCCAGAGCAGAGACGGGATCATGCTCCGTACGTAGCCTGCGCAGCGCGGCCGTCAACAGGGCATGTTCGTTGGGCGGCGGCGCCACGTGGGGATCCGGCGAGATCGGCGGCAGCGACGGGTTGGCCAACGAATCGGGCTGAATCGGCAAAGCCGGCCTGATCTCGGGCGGGATATTCTGCTTGCCGGCTGGCACGATGGGCGAATCCCTCATGGCCATTCGTCCCGCCGGAATCGCCGTCTTGAACGTCGGTTTCGTTTCCAGCGGCACTGCCGGGGCTGGAAGAACAGAAGGCTCCGTTGCCACGAGCGGCGCGTCGGCTTGCGGCGCAGGTATCGCGGGCACAGGCATGCGGCGGCGGGTGTGGCGGACCGCTTGCGCTGACGAAAGAGCCTCGGTCGGCTCTGGCGGCGCTGGGCGTCCTCGCAAGCGCAGATGCGGCTCCGCAATTGCGCCGACCACGCCGCCGACCAGAAAGACCAGCGCACCCACCAGCGCCAGCTGCTGCCCACGACGATTCCACTCTGTCCGACCGCGCAGGGTATTTTGGATCCGCCACTTGACCAGCGGCAGAGGCTCGTCGGGCGCCTGCCTGGCGCTTCGAATCAAGAGCGCTACCTGCGCCGGGTCGTCTTCCGGCGCTAGGTCGGCCAAACGAGTGAGATCCCGACGCCCTGGCCTCATGGTCGTTCTTCCTTGTTCAATAGGTCGAGAAGCTTGGCGCGTCCTCGGTGCAGGCGAACCCAAACCGTCGCAAGCCTTACGCCGGTCAGCTCAGCCACCTCTTCACCCGAAAGTCCGTCAATTTCGTAGAGGATGAGAGGTGTCCGGTAGGAATCGGAGAGCTGATCGAGCGCATTGTAGAGCCGGACGTGGCGTTCGCGTCGTTCGATTTCTTGCTGCGGTGTGGACGGTGTCGGAGTTTGGGCCACCAGAGCGTCCTGGTGTCGGCTGAACAGCAATCGCCGGACGAACCCGCGGCGCATCCGGCTGCGAACTGTATTGTGGGTGATGCGAAACAACCAGGTCTTCACGCTCGCCACCCCTCGGTTCGAGAATCGCAATCTGAGGGCGATGACGAAAACGTCGTGAACCAGATCCTCAAGATCCGCACGCGGCCCAGCCAGGCGCCGGGCCCAACGTTTGACGTCGGAAGCATGCTGTTCGTACAGCCCAGCAAGGGGCTCTGGCCGACTGCTGGCCATCTCGGGAGAGGATATCGATTTCACAACATGCAGTCTCATTCTGCTCCGTGATGTGCTTCCTATCGCCCGAGAATCGAAAACCTTACCAGGTTCATGTGCGCGTAAGCGAAACAAGCGGGGTCCTGAGGTAGCCGGAGGGTCCTTGGCGCGATGCGCGCGGGCCGCATCGAGCCTGGCGGCGGGCTGGCGAAGGCGCTGGGATTAGGGAAGACGCCCCTTGAAGACGGTAATCTACCCCACAATTGGGACGTCTAGGCAGACGGGTGTCTACCTAGAGCTTGTCGGGAAATTCCGGGCCGCCCGCAGGGCCGGCACGCGGCTCGCGGGTCGCGTGGGCGAGGGCGTGAGGGTGAGCGAGTTCGAGTGGGGTGCGCGGGAGGCGGAAGGCGCGGGCCGCGGCCGCGAGCACTCCACTATAGATGGTCTGGTGTTGCTTCGGGGGCGGCACGGCACTGGCCAGGCGGGCCAACAGCGCGAGCGCATCCATGTCGAGCGCGCAGTTCTGTCCTGACTCGCGTCCGGCGGCAAGGGGAGACCGGACAGGGACGATGCCTGCAGTGTCTCGACTGCGCCGCCTTACCGTTAGATGTACTCATGGGCGCCGACGAGCTTCGTGCCATCCGCAGAGGACGCCACCGAGCTCCAGGAGTGGTCTCCGCCGGTCTGGGTCCAGGTCGCTCCTGAGTCCGCCGACGTGCAGACATGGTCGCCCACGGCGACGAGCTTTGTGCCGTCGGCTGACGATGCCACCGACCTCCAACCGTCTCCGCTGCCGGTTTGCGTCCAGGTTCTCGACCAAGGAGTTGACGGCCAAGGTGCGCGAGGTACTAGATGGTGGAGGCAACAACTGAACCCGCGATGCTTGAACAGCGAAGTCTGAGGATAGTCATGAACAAGCAGACGATCGTGGTGTGGCTGGTCTTATGGGCCGGTGCTTGTGGGGGAGTCGGACTCAAGCCACGATCGGAAGCTGGGGCGGGCGACGGAGCAGCGGCAGGGGCAACGTCAGACGCTGGCAGTATGCAAGGCGACGGTCGCTCGGGCGACGACGGCGGGACGGGAGGTGGCCCAGGCGACGCTGCCGCCGGCGGATCGGGTGGCCCGGATGGCAGCGGTCCAGGTTCTCCGCCTGAAACCGCCAGCCTGGCCGGCCCTTTCGCGTCGGTGAGCGCGGGCACCTACGCCACCTGCGCGGTGAGGACCGATGGCACCATCTCGTGCTGGGGCAATGACGATGAGTATTGCAGCACCAACGGCTATGGCCAGGGCACAGTACCCGCTGGCCATTTCACCTCGGTGAGCGTGGGCAACAACCACGCCTGCGGGGTGAAGATCGATGGGACCGTCGCCTGCTGGGGCGAGAATGCCGGGGGCTCGACCACGCCACCGGCTGGCGTCTTTTCCTCTGTCAGCGCGGGCAACTGGGGATCCTGCGGGATTAGGATGGACGGGACCGTTGCCTGCTGGGGCTCTGGCGTGACAGACGGCGTCGCGCCACCTGCCGGCACTTTCCTCTCCGTCAGCGTGGGCTACCATCAAGTCTGCGGGGTGAAGACCGACAACACCATCGCCTGCTGGGACACCACACCCGTCAGCATTGCCACGTCACCCGCTGGCACTTTCACATCTGTCAGCGCGGGCGCTGTGCACTTCTGCGGGGTGAAAACCGATAGGACCGTCGCCTGCTGGGGCGTCGACTACGACGGCGCTGCCACGCCACCCGCTGGCACGTTCGTCTCCGTCAGTGCCGGCGGTGTCCACACCTGCGGGGTCAAGACCGACGGGAGCATCGTCTGCTGGGGCAGCAACGCGAACGGCGAGAGCACGCCACCCGCCGGTACTCTTGTCTCGGTCAGTGCGGGCGGAATGCACACCTGCGGCCTCAAGGCCGACGGGACCATGGCGTGCTGGGGCAGCAATACCTACGGCCAAGTCGCGCCGCACTCTGGTGTTTTCGTCTCGGTCAGCGCGGGCGGATCGCATACCTGCGGCCTCAAGAGCAACGGCATCGTCACCTGCTGGGGCTTGCAACAGAGCGGCCCCTTTGCGGGCGGCTTCGCGTCCGTCAGCGCGGGGGGTGCCCACACCTGCGCGGTGAAGAACGACGGGACCATCGCCTGTTGGGGCACCGATGCGAACGGCCAGGCTGCGCCGCCCGCCGGGATTTTTACCTCGGTCAGCGCGGGTGGAACGCACACCTGCGGGGTGCAGACCGATGGAACCATCGCCTGTTGGGGTGCCAACGGGAGCGGCCAGGCTACGCCGCCCGCGGGGATTTTTGCGTCGGTCAGCGCGGGCGGAACGCACACCTGCGGGGTGGAGGCCGACGGAGGCATCGCCTGTTGGGGCGCCAACGGGAACGGCCAGGCCACGCCGCCCGCCGGGATTTTTACGTCGGTCAGCGCGGGCGGAACACACACCTGCGGGGTGAAGACCGACGGAGGCATCGTGTGCTGGGGCGCCAACGATGCCGGTCAAGCCACGCCGCCCGCTGGCACATTCGCGTCGGTGAGCGCCGGCGGAGGGCACACCTGCGCGCTGAAGACCGATGGGACCATCGCCTGCTGGGGTAGCGATCGCTACATGGAGGCCACGTCACCCCCGGGGACCTTCATTTCTGTCAGCGCGGGATACGACCAAACGTGCGGGGTGAAGACCGACGGCAGCGTCGAGTGCTGGGGCAATAACGACTGGAAACAATCCACCTGCGGAGAAACGTCACAGATCGATGCCTAGCCTGCCCCACCCGGCGACGCAGTAGAGGAACGCGGCAATGCTCGAGTTTTTGGTTGTTTTCGGGCTTCTGGCCTACCTGTGCCTGCTTGCCGTGCTCGGGCCGATTTTGCTGCTGTCGCTCGGCGCCCTTTCTACGCTGGTGGGCCTTGTCGGCGGAGGGGGTGCAGGCATCGCGTATCACCTGGCCTTGCGCCAATCTCTCGTCCGTCTGGGCTCGCCGGTGCGCGGGTGGCTGTGGTCGCCGGTTTCGCGTCACCACCTGCTCGACGAGCAGGGCCGCCAGAAAGTTCTTCCCTGGTTTCGCGTGGGAGCCGCAGGCTTCTTTCTCTGCCTGGCAGGAATCGGAATGGTGCTCGCCGCCCTCCTCAAGGTAGCGCTGGCCAGTTGAACTTTCCTATTCGGCGTTTTTCAGGGGGCACCCCGGCGTCAAGGCGCTGTTCCAGAAGGTCGATGAGATCGTCGTCAACCCGGTTGTGCTGGGCGAATTGCGGGCCGGCTTCATCGCGGGCGCGCACCGTCGCAAGAACGAGCGCGAGATGGACCTGTTTCTGAGCTCGCCGCGGGTTTCCGTCGCGCCCGTCGACGAAGAAACCTCGGGCTTCTACGCGGCTATTGTTCACGGTCTGCGTGTCGCGGGCACGCCTATCCCGACCAACGACATCTGGATAGCCGCCTCGGCCATGCAGCACGGTCTGCGAGTGATCACCACCGACCGACATTTCGCGAAGATCCCGCAGATCCTTTGCGAGATCTTGTCGGCGGCGTAGCGCCGACCTAGCCTGCCCTCAGCAGTGCACCCACGGCCCAGTCGTAGTCAGGCCGCGTGCCATCCCACAAGGGCAGGTTGCTGTCCGCCCCAATGTCCAGCCCGCGGTCAGTTGCCCACTCGTGCAACGACTCGAGCACGTCATTGACCATCTGGCACGAAATCAAGCGCGCGATAGAAGAGCCGCAGTCCACCCGGACCCTTTATCGTGATCTACTTGTCCTTCAGGCGGCCGGGTTTCCGCTGACGAACGACGGTCGACGGTGGCGATTACTCGAAAGCGGGGAGGGTTCATGGGCCATCCCCCAATAGGTTCGAACCGCCGGATCGTCGTCACGGGAAGTGTGATCGATTTGGGCGCTCGCCTCCTGACCGCCTAGAAAAGCGACGACGAAACACCCAGTCCTACCGTGGTGCTTTCCAGTCCGTTCTGCGACAGCCCGAGCGTCGCACCCAGGAAGAACGCCACCCAGTCGCTGGACCATTCAAGCCCTAGACCCGGCACCAGCATGAACAGGGGATCGCCGGCATCAGACCAGCTTTCCCCGCGAGCGCTCTTCTGCCCCTCGCGATCGTGCATGGGCTTGCCGAACAGGGTCAGGCCCGCGGAGGGAACCAGCGGGCCGAGTAGGTAACCGACATGCGCGCTGGCTGTGGCACTGGGCGCCCGCCAGTCGCCGATGCTGTTCTGCCAACCGCCATAGCTCAGCGTGCCCCCCAAGAGGATCAGGCCCCAGTCGCGATCACTCGTATACTGATACTGCGCGTTCGTGCCGAGCACGCCACTGCCCAGTTGCAGACGCCGGGGCAGAACGATGCCCTGGCGAACGGCATCGTGGGCGCCCACCGGGGCACTACCAATCAACGCAAGGTAGTGGGAACCGGACGTGCCCAGCTTGCGCGAGAGCTCGAAGCTCAGATCGCCAAAGCCCGCGATGCGCGCTGTCTTGGTCTGACCCAGCACCGTCACATCGCCCACCTTGTACAGAACAGGTACGTACAGGGCCACTCCCCAGCGCTGGGCCGGGCTTGACCCCAAGCGGGTCGACAGGGTGGAGAACCAATTGCCATGCGCCTCGGTTTCGCTGGGCAGGCACTGCACATCCACCAGGCCGCCGGTCACGTTGCGCCCGACCCATTTGACGCCGCCTCCCGGCGTGCTGGCCGAACCGCCCCCGGCTCCGCACCCGCCGATGTTGCCCCAGCTCGCCAGGGGGATCTCCTCGCGCACGGCGAGCAGCGGGCGGGCTCCATCTAGCGTGGCCCGGGTGGGGCGCGTGGGCTCCCCGAGCGCGGCCGCGCGTTCCAGATCACGCACCTGGTGCCGCATCTGACGCCGGGCCAGCATGCGATCACCGACGGGCGCAAGGGCGATCGCGGCCAGCGCCAGGATCAGGGCCGCGAGGCCAAACCGGAAGAACGACTTCATCGCGGGTATCTTAGCAGCCCGCAGGAAAAGTCTCCGCCTCGCCGTTGGTTGCCCAGGTGCGGGCAGGCATGGTTTGGTGTATGCCTACCGGTCGGCTCCGCGGGCCGACTGCGGAACTGACCAGACACGATGACCAAGCCTTCCACCATTCTCATCACCGGCGCCGGGGGCGAGATCGGCTCGCGGCTGGCCCGCCGACTGCATCAGCAGGGCCACCAGGTCCGGGCGCTGGTTCTGCCCGGGGACCCGCTGGCGAGCCGGGTGGCTGACACGGCCACGGTGCATTTCGGCGACGTGACCAGACCCGAGACGCTGGCCGGGCCGTTGGCGGGAGTGGATGTCGTGTATCACCTGGCCGCCGTTCTGTTGTGCGAAAACGCGGTTCAGTTCCAGGCCGTGAATGTGGAGGGCACGCGTCACGTGGTCGACGCTGCGGCGACGGCGAAGGTCGGCCACCTGGTCCACATCTCGTCCGCCTCGGTGGTGTATCCAAGGACCACGCACTACTCGCGCTCCAAACGGCAGGCTGAGGAGATCGTGCGCGCCTGCGCTGCGCTTCACTGGACGATTGTCAGGCCGACTCTGGTCTACGATCGCGAAGGCGGCTTGGAGTTCAAGATGTACGCCGATTTCGTCAAGCGCTATCCGCTCTTGCCCCTGCTGGCGGGCGGGCGCGCGCGCAAGCGCCCGGTTCACGTGGACGATCTGCTATCAGGCCTGGCGGCCATGGCCTGCAATCCCATCAGCTACGGCAAGACCTACAATCTCTCTGGCGGCGAAACGCTCACCCTGCGCGAACTGGCCGCTCTCCTGCTGGAGCGGCAGGGGCGGAGCAAACCGGTGCTGAGCATACCGGCCAGCCTGGGCGGCATCGCCGCGCGTGTCTGGGGCCGGCTGCGCCGCTGCCCGCTGCTGATGGAGCACACCCTGGCGGGCTTGACCCAGGATGCAGATCTGGACCCCTCGGCGGCCACCCGGGATCTGGGCTACCACCCGATCGGTGTTCATGCGGGAATCCTCTTGTGACCAACGGAGAACACGCGATGAAGTCGAATCCGGCAACGAAGATAGGCCTGTTGACCGTTTGTCTGAGCGCCTGTGCGGGCATGGGCAAGCCTCACCAGGGGGCGGAGTCCCGGCTCTCTGCCGACGAGAACGCGGGGCTGGCCCGCATCCGGCAAAAAGTGGATGGTGTCATCGTGTGGTCCAGCGCGCGCTTCGGGAACCACGACATCTTGCTGATGAAGACCGACGGCACCGGGGTCAAGGCGCTGACCAGCGGCGAGGAGGTGGACTGGTATCCGCGTTTCTCTCCCGACGGCAAGCAGATCCTGTTTGTTCGTAGCAAGCAGGGCTGGGTCTCGGAACAGGACGCCAACCGACCCGAAAAGTGGGACCAGTACGTGATGGATCGCGACGGGGGCAATCTGCACAGGGTGGCTGCCGACGCCAGTTGGGGCACATGGGTGGACGGGCAGCGCATCCTGATCGCGCGCAAGACCAGCCTCTACATCAAGCATCTGGGGACCGGGGCCGAGACGCTGCTGCTGGATGCGAACGCCGCGCCCGATCTGGCGGGGGCCGAGTTGCAGAATCCCCATCTGTCGCCCGACGAGAAATTCGTAGCTATGACCCTGCGCGGGGCGAGGCGGGAAACCGGGATCTTCAACCTGGAAGGCAAGACCTGGGTGAGAACCGGCGAGGGCTGCCAGATCAACTGGTTTCCCCAGGGCGATCGCATTCTGTGGGTGAACCCCTCGGGCAACGGGGACAGCGAGGTGCTGGCCGAGCCGATCAAGAATGGCGCGCCGACCAGCGCCCTTGCTCTGGAACAGACGCGCTTCATCGACATTCCCGGCCGCCGCTCGCACGAGTACTTCCCGCAACTCGATCGCTCGGGGAAATGGCTGGTGTGGGCCGCCACCCAGCGCGGACATGATCACGACATCGCCGACTACGAGATCTACATCTGGGAGGTAGGCACCCCGGCCGACCAGGCGACCCGCCTCACCTTCCACTCGGCCAACGATCGGTGGCCCGACATCTACATTCCTTGCCCATGCGCTGGAAAGCAGGCGGGCGAAAAGTGATTTCGTGTGACCGCCTGCCGCGCAGTCGGCGCGCGCTGCTCGCCGTCTTGTTGATCCTGGGGCTGCACGCCTCTGCCTGTCGCTCGACGGGCGGGCGTCAGTTCCCCTGGCCGTCCCGCCTGCCGGCTCCCTCGGGTCCGGTTGCGCATGCGGAGGTGCTCGCGCTCGGGGGCGCCTACAGTCGGACCGCGTCGGTGCTGATGGCGCGTCGGATTCTCAAACCGACCCGTGCCAACCTGGATTTTGCCGCGTACCAGGCGAACGTGATGCTGTACGCGCCCAGCGACGAGCCCCCCAGCGCCGCGGGTGCGCTAAACCGGTCCACGCTGTTCGGCCAGTCGTTGGTGATGGACAGCCTGACCGGCTCGCTGCGTGACACCCCGCTGACCTTGGAGGAGAAGCAGCACCCGATCGCGTTCGCGCCTATGTTGGACCGCCTGTCCCAAGCCAAGCCCGAGGCAGCGGCAGGGCTGGAAACCGCCCGCACCGGGGTCGCGGGCGAGACCTGGGGCCTGCCGCCGCGACCAGGGCGGCCCTTTCAGCAGATCACCACGCTGTACATTCACCGTGGGCCCGGCGGCGCGGCGTTGGCCTGGGTGAAGATCGAGTTTCCGCCTGGCTCGGGTCTGTTCGACAGCATGCCCGACGATGACAGCGACGGCTTTCCGGAAATCTACGGTCAGCTTCGCCCCGAGCTTTTCTCGTCGGAGGTGCTCGGACTCTTGCAGCAGGACTATTTGACCCGCCCCCTGTCGGCCAAGGAGGTCCACACCTGGGCCAATGAACTGGCCTCGTATTGGTACCCCTCGTACAACACGGACATCGTGTCGCTGGGCCAGGCCACGGTGTGGCCGATGGAAAGCACTGAAGCCGAGATCAAGCAGGCGCTGGGCACAAATGCGATTCGTGGACCCACCATCGTGGTGCGCGGAAAGCCGCAGGGCAAGCCGGTGTACAACGTTTTCGTGGTCGACGGGATAGCGCCGCTTGCGGGGCGCGGGCAAGGCAAGCCCGAAGCCGAGGCCGATCCGCGCACGGCAGTTCTTCGCCAATTGAAGGAGTTCCCGGTCACTGTGCAACTGAAGCCCACGCAGGCCGCGTTGGAGAGCGAACTTCACGATCAGGGCGGAGGCTCGTGGACAGCCTGGCAGGAGAAGGTCGCGCCCCTGCACCGCGAGTTGAAGCGCCAGCTCGACCGGCGCCCCAAACCGTTGCACGCGCTTCTGGGCGCGGATGGTTTCCTGTTCTATCGCCGCTCGCTCGAATATGTGGTGGGTGGCGACATCCAGGCGCAGGCGGCGGGCAAGAACCCGCTGCCCGCCATCGTGGAGTTCAAGAACTACCTGGCCGGACTGGGCGTGGACTTCTTGGTGGTTCCCGTTCCCAGCAAGCCAGAGGTTTTCCCCGACAAACTGAAGGGCGCAATCGCCACGCCTGCGGCGCTGCCGGTGCTGAACCCGTACGGGCGCAAGTTCTTGCTGGAACTGACCCAGGCCGGTGTGGAGGTCGTCGATCTGTTGCCCGTCTTTCTGCAGGCGCGCCGCAAGGACGGAGAGGCGGCGCAGCTCCTCTACCAGCGGCAGGACACACACTGGACTGACCGCGGTTTGCGCCTGGCGGCCGCGACCGTGGCGGAGCGGATCAAGCGCTATCCCTGGTATGCGGCGCTCGAACCCCATGCGGTCGACTACCGCACGAAACCCTGCGATTTCCGGCGCCCAGGCGATCTGCACTCGCGCCTCACGCCCGCCGAGCAACGTGGCTACAAGCCCGAGGCGCTGGCGGCGCAGCAGGTGCTCACCCCAGCGGGCGAGCCATTCGAGGACGATCCGGACAGCCCGGTAGTTGTGCTGGGCGACAGCTTCACCGGGGTGTTCGAGCGAACCGACTGCGGCAGCGCGGGCGTGTCCGCGCACCTGGCGCGCGAGCTGCGCTATCCTGTGGATCTGGTCATGAGCTACGGCGGCGGGCCCAACGTGCGCAACACACTGCTGACCCGGGGCGAGGCCACCCTCCGTCGCATGCGGCTGGTGGTCTGGGTCTTCGCCGCCCGCGACCTCTACAACTACTGGGACGACTGGGAGTCCCTGCAGGCCCCGAGGCCGTAGGACGAACGTGTTCCTGCGCGGGTTGGTCCTGCTGGCCGCGATCGGCGAACCGGGGGCAAACGATTCGTCGCTGATGAATGGGATGCTGGCCGTGGCGGCCGAGGCGGATGCGGTGCTCGGCCTGAAACTGCCGGCCCGGCAGGACACCGAGCAAGAGATCGAGGATCTGGTCCGCCGCGCACGCCAGGCCGTGACAGGGAAGACCCCCGCGGTCAAGATCGCGCAGCTCAATCATTTGATTTTCGATGAGCTGGGTTTCCGGCGCCAACTTGACCACAGCGCGATGGGGCCCATGTTGCTGCCCTACGTGTTGCAGCGTCGCGAGGGAACCTGCCTCGGGCTGGCCGGCCTTTTCCTGACCCTGGCCGAGCGGCTGGGGGTGCCGCTTGCGGGCGTGTTGGCGCCGGGGCACTTCTTCGTGCGCTATGACGACGGTCACACCACGCGGGATATCGAGCTTCTGAAACAGGGGCGGCAGATGCCGCGACGGTGGTACCGGCAGCATTATGGAGCGCCCGAACGGCATCCTCTCTACCTGCGCAGCCTGGACCGATCCCAGACCCTGGCCGTGTTTCACTACAACTTGGCCAACATGTACCGCGAGCGCGGCGATCACCGCAAAGCCATTGAACGCTATCAACAGGTACTGGCCGTGCTGCCCGACTTCGCCGAGGCGCACGCCAATCTGGGCCTAGCCTACCAGGTACTCGGTAAGCGTGACCAGGCCGAGCAGGCCTACCGCCGAGCCCAGGCCAGCTTCCCAGCGTTGCCCGGGTTGCAGCACAACCTGGATGCGCTCAGGCAGTAGAGTGGTTTCCGGCGGCGTTAAGAACGTCTTTGCCCATCAGAACGCGGCGGACTTTCAACCTGCCAAGATGTGTCCATCAATCGTGGCGAGGCAAGGCGACAAGGGACGGAGTAGCCTCAAACCGCGGGCCATTTTCGTGCTTTCGGGTGAGAAGGTTGGTTTCTCCTCAGTCCGGCTCCGTCGTCAAAAGTCTCGGCTACTCCTCCAGTGCGATCTGCTGCCAACCTTGCAGCCCGAAACGCAGATCGCGTTCGGCGAATGCCCAGATGACGATGCGTTTGCCATGGAGCAGGTCCAGGTTGCGGGCCAGCTCCTGGCGCACCAGGGTCGAGGCGCCGCCGTCGTTCACGATTGAACTGAGGGGAGTTTGCAGCTCATAGGCGAGATTGGCGATCAGGCCGGCGGCCTCGGGCTCGTCGGTCTGGTAGATGCGCGAGAAGCTGTCACCCAGAAGCAGAATCTGGGCTGCGTCGTCGTCAGCGTAGGGCTCGCCTCCCTCATCCAGCACACGAAAGACCGTGGTGGTCTCCTTGGGAAACGCGGTCGCCTCTCCGGGCAGTCGGCTCATGCGTGGAATGTCAGGATGCCTGGGCACGGTCACCACCTGCCGGCGGTAGCTGCGGCTGGGCTGCAGCGGCTCGGCGCCGATCGCGGCGCGCACCCGGCTGGCCAGCAGCGAGGCGGCCAGGCGCACGCCTTCGCCGGTCCAGTGGGTGTCCGCCGCCAAGTACAGGGTCGGTCCGTCGGGCTTGTCCAGCCGCCGCTGCACAAAGCCGGCGTGCAGATCGAAGACGTCGATGCCCAGGTCACGCAGCTCGCCCATGAAGCGCCGGGTGTGGGCGGCCAGCTCCAGGCTGGGCGCAAGGCCTTGGCGCAGATGCTCGGGTGCGATAGCGGGCTTGGATGGCACAGGCACGATCAACAAATGAATACCGCGACGGCCGAGCTGCTCGGCGAAGTCGGCGATGACGACGGCGGGATCATCGGTGGGGGCCTCGGGCTTGCGCGCCCGGAAATACGCCTCGCCCAGGTAGCGGATGTCAGGATGATAGTAGGCCCAGCCGTCCGCCCCGGGCACTGCCTTGTCCCCCAGATCGCGCAGCAACAGCCAGCGCGCCTGGCGGAAGATCGGCCGCATCGCCTCGGCAACCAGCGACGATTCCTCCAGATCTCTTTCAAAGCTGCGCAGATTCTCCCCGGTGGGAACCTTCTTGAACAAAGACAGCACGCGCGGGGTTTCGTGTCCGACCGCCTTTTCCCAGACGGCCTCAAGCACGGGGACCGCAAAGATCATCCCGAGGAAGGCGATCACGAGAGTCTTGCAGGTAGTGCGCGACATGGTCAGAACTGGAAGTACAAGAAGGGGTTGAAGCTTTGGGTGAACATTGCCGCCAGGCCCAGCGCGAACAGCGGAATCAGCCAGCCCACCTTGGCCCAGGTCACGGTGCGGGCCAGATCCCAGGCCTGGGTCTTGCGCGTGGCCACGAAGATGCAGATGCCCATCATTATCACGTGATGCAGAGAGAAGACTTCGCCGCGCACCAATTGGCTGTGGGGCAAGGCCGACCCGAATCCGAACAGCGCGCGCAGGAAGGCGACCGATGCCGCCCAGTTGTCGGCCCGGAACGGCACCCACGCCACCAGCACCAGAACGAAGGTGACCAGGATCTGCAGGGGCCGGGGCAGGAATGACCACAGACCCGCACGCCGCGCGCTGCCTCGCTCCAGCGCCAGCCACAGCCCGTGATAGGCGCCCCACAACACGAATTTCCACTGGGCCCCGTGCCACAGGCCGCCGATCAGCATGACCAGCCACAGGTTCAGCATTGACCGGCGCGCGCCGAAGCGGTTGCCGCCCAGGGGGTAGTAGAGGTAGTCGCGCAGAAAGCTGGACAGCGACATGTGCCAGCGCTGCCAGAATTCGGTGAGGCTGCGGGACAGGTATGGCGAATTGAAATTGCGCGGGATCTCGAAGCCGAACATGCGGCCCAGGCCCACCGCGATGTCCGAGTAGCCGGAGAAATCGAAGTAAATCTGGCCGGCATAGGCCAGCAGGCCCCACCACGCGGTCACCGCGTCGGGAGAGTCGGCGGCAAATACCGCATCGGCAATGCGGCCCAAGGAATTGGCCAGCAGGATCTTCTTGGCAAAGCCCAGAATGAAGATGGCGATGCCCGAGGCGAACCGAACAAAGCTATGCTCGCGGTGGCCGAACTGGGCGGCAATGGTGTTGTAACGGACGATGGGCCCGGCGATCAGATGCGGGAACAAGGCCACGAAGCAGGTGAAGTCGCTCAGGCGGCGCGCGGGCGGCGCCGTTCCCCGGTACACGTCCACTGTGTAGCTGATGGTCTGGAAGGTGTAGAAAGAAATCCCGATGGGCAGGGTGATTTGCATGATGCGGAAGCCCTGCTGTCCCAGGACCTGCAAGAGCGCGTTGGCATTTTCCTGCGCGAAGACCCCGTACTTGAAATAGGCAAGCAGCAGCAGGTTGTTGATGATGGCCACCGCCAGCGTGCCCTTGCGCAATCGCGGCGAAGAGCCGGGCGCCGCGATGATGCGTGCCGCGTAGTAGTCGCACACCGTCGAGTACATCATCAGCAGCACGAACCACGGTTTGTGCCAGCCGTAGAAGACGTACGCCGCCAGGGTCAGCAGGGCATTTCGAGAGCGAAACGGCAGGACGTAATAGAGAAGCAGGACCAGCGGCAGGAAATAGAAGATGAAGACATTCGAAGTGAAGACCATGCCGATTCAACCGCTGCGCTGGATGCGGGCGAGCAGGCGTTCCGACTCGGTCAGGATCGGCTTGCTCTGCCCAGGCACGCGCAGAGCCTTTTCGGTCAGCGCGCAGGCCATCAACACCCCGTCCGAGGCTCGGTGCAGATCGGTCCTGAAGAGAAACCGACCCATGCTGCGGATGCGCGACGGCGCCGCCGACTGCGGCGGACAGAAGCGCGCCTGCACGCGAATCTGCAGCCTCTCTTCCCGCGAAGCGCTGGCGAAGTAGTACACCCGCCGGTGCAGGGTGGACAGGCACGCGACAATCGGCGCCGACAGCGGCGTGGGTAGTCCCTCGCGCAGAAGGCGCCGCTCGCCCGAGGCCATGATGGCGGGGAAGCGGGCGCAGTAGATTACGCCCAGCGCATTCAGATCGACCTCCGGCTGGACCTCATACCCAAACTGAGCGGGCCGGGAATCGTCGACGCCCGGCAACCGCACCGCCTGCGCCCAGGCCGGGAATCCCTCGATCGTGCCGGTGCGCTCCACGCTCATGTGTTCCGCAATGCCAGCCGGCATGGCGGCAAGCTCTGGCAGCGGCCGTTCCCCAAAGGCCTTGGGAGTTTCGAGCTTGGCCCAAGTGCCCGGCGTCTGCGTGACGAATCCATGCGTCAGGTAGGCCCATGGCCTGTGCCCCTGCGCCAGAGCATCGCGATCGTGCGCGGCTTGCAGCTCGGCCTCCAGGATTGGCTCCTTGTCGAACAGGAACAGCCCCTCCACCAGCTTGTGGCCGAACACCCCTGCCTGGTGACGAAAGTGGAGTTCACAGCCCTCGTCGAATTCCTCCCAGCCCCGGTCGGTGGGCAGGCCCAGTTCCAGGCTGATCATGGAGAAGTGCAGCCGCTCGCCGGCCTCGGTGACCACGGCGTTCTCGGGCTGGCCGGCCAAATCTGCCACCGCCTGCCATTGGAAGGCGCCCAGTTGCTTGAGCAACGGCTCCTCTGCCAGTCGCCCCGGCACAAGGTGCGGCATACCCAGGTGCAGGCGAAATTCGCGCCAGGAACTCATGGGGTGGACCCAACCGCGTGATCTTCGATTTCGCGCGCCAGTGCAGCGATGGTGCAGAGCTTGCCGACGATCTGTATTTCTTCGATGCGAACCCCGAAGCGGCGTTCGATGTCGGCCAGAAGCTCGGTGGAACTCAGCGAGTCGATGTAGCCACTATCCAGGAGATGGGCACGAATGTCGATGCTCTCGGGCGCCAGGTGATCGCGCGAGATACGTGCCACGGTCGCTCGCAGCGCTTCGATGATGGAAGCGGAAGCCGGCGCTGCCACGGCCAGGGCGGGCGCCGCCGTCGCGCCAGCGGGCGGGGGACTCTTCTTGAAAAACCACATGGTACTAGAGGACGTTGGCGCAAAATGCCTTTGCCTGCAGGCCATCGGCTCCGCCCCAGATCTCGAAGCCGGCGAAGATGATGCTCAGGTACATGCTGCTGGTGATGCCGTAGTTTTTGGCGACCGCGTCCTGGATGAAGTCATTCAGATCGTAGTCGAGCTTGTCCAGGGGCGTGGTGCTCACGTAGGAGATGCAGGGCGGATTGCTGGGGTCGATCCAGACGTCCCAAGTTCCCGGAAGGCCAGCGACCGCTTGACCGGGATGCGTATTCCATCCGCGAGGCTGACGATCACTTGGCATGAAAAGCCATACCATGAGGTAGGCCCCGCCCGCTCCCGGGTCGTATTGGTAGGAGGGAAGCGGGGTGCCGGTCTCGGTAAGCCAAACGTCGTAGGCGGCGTTGTAGTTGCTGTATCCCTTGCTGCTCGCGTTGGTGGAAAAGACCGTATAGACGTTGGTCAAAGCCGAGACCTGCTTCGGCAGGTTGCTGCCTGTGGGGGAATGACCGGCATAAGAACCGATGAAGAAAGACGGGTAGCCCATCGGGGCGTCGCCGTACGAGGTGGCGCCGGTGGGGTTCGCCACGGAGAACGACAGCCCATCCACGTTTTCCGTCTCCTGGTCGTACCAACCCCACCAGTTAGCCTGCATTAAGTACTGCTTGTCCACCCCGTCCACCCTGACCATGGTGACGCCAAAGTCCGTTGTGAGGTAGGCCTGGGTCGAGGAGACGTCGGCACATCTCGGGGAAGCCCCCTTGGTAGGTGCGCTTGTCGCAGTCTGGGCTCCACCCGTGGCCGTCACAGCCGCGCTGCCCCCCGTGGCCCCCTTGCCACCACTGCCTCCCGTCCCGGCCGTAGCCGTCGGTTGACAAGTGCCCGTGGGGACGCAGGTGGAGCCGCAAAGTTCCTGCCCGTCCAGGCATCCGCCTGGAGGCGAATAGTCCAAAAGACTCCGCGTGCAAGAAGTCAGTATAAGTCCGGTGCCCAGTCCAATCGCGAACAGGACGAAACGCATGAGACCTCCGAGGTAGACGCTTGATAGTAGTCGATGAGAGGATCGCGTGACAGCACAACCGTCGAAGCGCCGGACGGTTTGACGGATCGAGTGAAATGGCGCCGTGGCGAGCCACTGTCGCCGACACGGCGTCGTGGGCTGCTGAGGCGAAGTCGGCTGCGGCGGAGTCTGCATGGTACGCTGGTCGCACATGCCATGAGCGACAGTCTCGTTTCTCCTGTGTCCGTGCCGCCACCCGAAAACGTGGGTGGGCAGTCGCTCGACCTCGCGCAGGTGCGTGCGGCTTTGGGCTTGCAGCCGGGACAGCCGTTCAACCTGGGTGCATTGCTGGCTGATCGGCACTGTGAGCGCGGGCACGGGGCGCGCCTGGCCTTGAAGTGGGAAAACCACGCGGGCCTGCGCCGGGATTTCACCTTCGACGATCTGCGCCGGTACAGCAACGCCTGGGCGCAGCGGCTGGCCGCGTTGGGCATCGGCCCGGGCGATCGGGTATGTCTGTTTCTCGATCGCGTTCCGAATCTCTACTTTGCGTTTCTCGGCGTGCTCAAGCTGGGGGCGGTGGCGCAGCCGCTGTTTTCCCAGTTCATGGCTGACGCTCTTGAAATGCGGCTGGCGGATGCGGGCACGCGCGCCATCGTCACCACCGGTCGGCATGTGGCCAAGGTGCGCAGCATCCGCGGCCGCCTGCCTGCGCTCGACTGGGTGATCCTCACCGACCTGAAGACCGGCGCGCCTCCGTCGCTGGGCGAGGCCGAGGTGGCTTTCGCGGCCGAGGCGGCGCCGGTTGAAAGCTTCGCGGCATTTTCCGCCAGCGAGGAGACGCCCTCGCTTCTGCACTACACCTCGGGAACCACGGGTCGGCCCAAGGGGGCCGAGCATGTGCACGGCGCGGTGCTGTCCATTTACGCCACGACCTGCAATGCTCTGGATCTGCGACCCGACGACGTATACTGGTGCACCGCTGATCCGGGCTGGGTCACGGGAACTTCCTACGGCATCATCGGCCCCTGGGCGGTGGGCGCGACCCAGGCCGTGTTCGAGGGCGGCTTTTCCGCCCAACGCTGGTACGAGTTCATCGCGCGGCATCGCGTGACGGTTTTCTACACGGCGCCGACCGCCATCCGCATGCTGATGAAGGCCGGCGACGATCTGCCCGCTGCGCTGGATCTTTCCAGCCTGCGCCACCTGGCCAGCGTGGGTGAGCCGCTCAATCCGTCCGCCGTGCTGTGGGCCGAGCGTGTGCTCGGTCGGCCGTTCCACGACACGTATTGGCAGACCGAGACGGGCGCCATCATGATCGCCAACCTGGCAGGGCGGCCGATCAAACCCGGCTCGATGGGCCGGCCGGTGCCGGGCATCCATGCGGCCATCCTAGATCCCCAGACCCACCAGCTCATCACGGTACCGGGCGCGGTGGGCCTGATCGCGTTTCGCCCCCCCTGGCCGTCCATGTTCCGCGGCTATTTCCAGGCCGAGGAAACCTACCGGGGCAAGTTCGTGCGCGGCTTCTACCTGACCGGTGATCGCGGCAGCGTGGATCAGGATGGCTGCTTCTGGTTCGTGGGCCGTGATGACGACGTCATCAACACGGCCGGCCACCTGGTGGGGCCGTTCGAGATCGAGAGCGCCTTGCTCAAACACCCGGCCATCGCCGAATCAGCGGCGGTGAGCAAGCCCGACCCGACCTACGGTGAGGTGGTCAAGGCGGTCATCGTGCTGCGTCCCGGCCACGAGGGCAGCGACGAGCTGAAGCTGGCCATCATGAATTTCGTGCGCAAGCAGCTTTCGCCCTTGGCCATGCCGCATGAGATCGAATTCGTGGAGAAGCTTCCCAAGACTCGCAGTGGCAAGATCGTGCGCCGGATTCTCCGGGCGCTTGCGTGGGGGCAGCCGGTGGGTGACCTGTCGTCGCTTGATGACTAGAAAGGCCGATAGCAGCCATGCCCGATGATGAACAGCTTGCGCAGACCATATTGGACTACATCAGCCGCGAATACGCTGATTCCCTGCAAGGCACGCCCATCGGCCCGGATTCGCCGCTGCTTTCTTCGGGCCTCATCGATTCACTGTCGATGGTCTCGCTGAAGGTCTTCCTTGATCAAACCTACCGGCTGCGTATCCACGATGCCGAGGCGAGCGCGGAGGCATTCGATTCGGTGAACCAGATCATCAAGCTGCTGCGCCGACTCGGCGTGGGCTAGCCCGGATTGTCTACGATCAGAAACCGACGCCGATGGAGATACGCAGGTAGGGGAAGCGCCGGGTGACTTCTCCGATGGACACGGGCGCGACAGGGATCGGATCCTTGTTGGATCCATCAACCGACGACTTGAGGGAGAAGCTTGTGGCGTTGCCCATGGTGTAGCCGCCCTCCACGCGACCGACGAAGGCCAGCGTGGGCGATTTCCGCGTGCGGCCTACACGCACGCCAGCCGAGCGCACCAGCAAGCCAGCGCCAGCCGAACCCTGGTAGATGACCGCGCGGTCGCGCAGATCGAAGCCGGCTGAGCCCAGGGTGAGCGCCGCCCATCCCGTCCCCCCGGCAACCCGCGCATAGGGAGAGAGCCAGCGAAACACGTTGTAGCGCAGAGACAGACCAAGGTTGAAGACCTGCGTGCTCGACTTCTGGGGCAGGTTGAAGCCGGTTGCGGCCGAGTCCATGGTGGTCGATGTCTTGGTGGCAAGCCAAGAGAGATCGAGGCCGAGGGCCATCCTGCCACCCAGCCTGATCGCGTCGTAGGAGAAGGACAGCCCTACGCCGCCTACGCTCCGCTTGCCCCATAGCCGCCTGGCATCGTCCTGCAGCATCCAGCCGGTCTGGAACTCGGCGGCCAGCGCGAAACGAAGCGGCTCCCACGCCGTGGTGGGGAGCGTGGGTTCGCTCGCCTCGGGGATGGCCGCCTGGGTGGCAGGCGGAGTGGGGCCATCGGCAGTCGCCGGGAGAGCCGGCAAGAGCGCGGCTGTCGAAAGCATCAGGAAAGCGCGGCGGATCGTCGTCATGGCTGGCCTCGTTCGAGATAGTCAGTGAGAAGGAAACCGTGAGCCGAGCGCGCCCCCTTGCGATCGGGCTGGCCTGCGTCGAGCAGCGTTACGTATCCGACGTTCATCGGATCGTCCATTTCGAGCACGAGATAGCGCCTCCCATCGGTGCTCTGCCTGGCCAGCGGTGAAATGCTCGTGATGGTTCGGTCGACAATGACCTCGCCCGCGAAGAGCCGCCCCTGACCGTGATCGATGAGATCAAGGTACTCGAGCCGGTTCGAGCGATCCGTTCCCCACAAGCGGCTGGGCGCGGCGGTTTCGATGGTGACGTTGCTGAGGGCGCCGCTCGACCCGACAGGCTCGATGGTGCGATCGCCCAGGTTGACGATGGAAAGGGCCGCGTTGCCATAGGCACCCTGGCTGAGAAGGGCGATGTTTCCGGGAAGAGGCGTGATGTCGACAACGGGAGCGGTTATGGACCAGCTCTCAAGAGCCAATCCTTGCGCGGTCTCGATGTCCTTCAGGTCAGCGAACACCAGGGACGTCTCGCCGGTTCCGAGTCCCACGAGCAGCGCTCGATCCTGGGTCTCCACCGACCTTGGGCTGGGCCCCTGGAAAAGGAGAATCCGGTTGACCTGGGTCCCCGTGGGAATGGACGTGGCACTGCCGGTCGTGGGATCAAGAACCGCGATTTGCCGGGTGTCGGGTGCTGTGACCAGGAGGCGCGCGCTGTCGCCCGTGCCAAACAGGGCAATGTCCGAAAGCGCGCTGCCCGACCCGATGAGCGAGAGCGAGACGCGAAAATCGTTGCCCTGGTTCACCGGCGCGACCTGGTCGAGGCTGATCTGGAAGATGTCGTTCGAACCGTCGGCGCGGATGTAGATAGCGGGCCGGGCCATGTCGAAAAGAACCTGGACCGGCGTGACCGTTCGCTTGCCATCGGGAACCAGGGGGACCGTGATCTCGGTGCGATTGTCCTGATCGAGATCGAGAAGCGTCACGTAGTTTGCCGCCAAGACCACCGCCAGGTTGCGCGGCTGGCCGAACAGGGTCGAGCCCGGGGGCGAGAAACTCACACCGGTGGGCACGCTGCCCAGGCTGCGGATGGGACGGCTCTTGAGAGTGTTGTTTCCGAACGTCACCACCGTCAAGTCGTTGGGGTTGTAGAGCATGGAGCCGCTGGCCCCAGACGACGCGGAACCATAGTGAAGGATGGCAAAGGCCCCATCATCGGATTGGGCCAGCCGGTCGTAGCGGCCGGGCAGGTCGTAGTTGACCGGGTCGGCATCCGACGCGGGATCGATCAAGACCAGCTTGGCTGGCTCGGCTTCGACGCTGACGCTGCCCTGGTCGCCGTGGGTGAGCACGAGAAGTTGGTTGTTTGCGCCCTTGCGCTTCTCGGCTGCAACGGGCGACTTGCCCGTGGGCAGAAGGCGCGGTTTCAAAGCCGGGTCCGCCGGGTTGAGCAGGAAAGCCAGCCCCGAAGTACTGTCCACATAGGCCACGCTGTCGTCGAGAGCCACGATGGGCAAGACCCTGCGGGAAGAGGCGCCGACGTTTCGGGAATCGTCGTGACAGCCGAGCGGCAGAACCAGCAGGAGAGGAACAAGGTATGCGCGTTTCATTGCCGGATCCTTCCGTTGAGCGCAAAGCCGGTCACCGACTCTACAGTGCCCTTGTCCCAATCCCAGTCGATGAAGCTGATACGGCCTTCACTGTGCACCTGGTTGACAAATACCTTGTGGTTGATTCCACCCAGAGCTCCAATGGCGTTGGGCGGGCTACCCAATTGAAAGTCCTTTACCTGGAAGGTGGTGAGGGACATCTGCTCGGCCATGCGCAAGTTGGCCGAGTCGTCGCGCAAAAGCACGAACACACTCGATGAATCGGGGGTGATGGCGAAGGGGTCGGGATTGGCGCTGGTGGTTTGCAGCGTGGCGAATCGGCCCTCCAAACTAACCGCACTGTAGCCGTACTGACGGTCGATCGCCTCGTCCACGGTGATACCAGGATCCGATGGGTTGCCCGAGACCTTCGTGTGCAGGACGAACGCAGTCTTCTCGTCCGGGGCGATGGCAACCGCGCGAATCCCTTTTTGCAGAACCACGCCTTTGGGCGCGAACGTCCCGCTGGGCAGCAGCGGCGACACGACCAGGCGTTCGATGGGCAGGGCCGTGGTGTAGAGAATGGCGTACTTTCCATGGGCGCTGATGCTTACCTGGCCCACCGTCTCACCGGTGACCGGCCAAATATCGGGTGGGGACGCTCCGGTGAAGCCATCCGGAATGGCGATGCGCACCAGCTTGCTCTCGTCGCGCAGAACGGCGAAAGCGTGAATATCTCCACCGGCCGTGTCTGTCGTGTCGGACATGTCCAGATCCGTGACCTGGCTGGACAGTTGCAGGGATTGCACGGTGCTGCCCATAAGGTCCACCAGCAAGAGTTCATTCCTGCCATCCCGCCGAGCGATGGCCCAGCGGCCATCGCGGGTTACCGACACGTCGACTGGGAGTCCGGTTCCGGTGATCGCGGGCGCGGTGTCGGGTGGGGCCGGCGTCGCATCGGGCGGCGCCGGAGCAGTGCCGACCTCGCCGGCGCTCCCGCCATCCTCGCCGGACGAGCCGGCCTCAGCCCCTCCATCCAGACTGGGCGCGCCGACATCAGGAAGGACTCCCACGTCTGGACTTGCGCTGCCGGCGTCGGACCCCGGGGCGGCCGAGCTTTCAATGCGCACGAGCGGGGCGATCGCGGAGGTTTGCAGGCTGGCGAAGCGCAGTTCAGAGATACCGTCGCTCGTGATCACGAAGGCCGCCGTGCCATCGTCGGAAAAGACTACAGCGCTTGGCTTGAACCCGACGGTGACGGTGAAGGCCCTGTCGCTGGCCGTCGACAGGGTGACGAGTGAGACGTTCTGGAAACTGCCCGAAAGGATTCTGGCGTTCGGTTGTGCCACATCGAACCAGACCACGGCATGGGCGCCGCCGGGCGCGATGGCGATGGCATTGGCTCCCTTGATGATGGGCAGAGGCGACGAGACCGTGGTTCCGGCATCCGTGGTTCGCAAAACCGAAAGCGTGCTTGATCCCGTGTTGATGACCAGGGCCACGTCCTCTCCGGGGATCGTGGCCACATAGGTCGGCGTGTCGCCCGGCGTGACCTCGGCAATGGCCAGCGACACGGAGTCAATAACCGCCACCGAGTCGCGCGTCGGGTTGGCCACGTACACGTAGCGTTTGCCCGGCTGGGGCGCCAAGAAGGTGAGCGACTGCTCGTTCTCGGGGGCCAGAGCGGTGGCGCCGCCTGGCCCGGCTCCCACGGCAGCCATGTTCCCCCCGGCCGCCGAGGGCCTGGTTCCCATACCGTTGCTACCACCCGACCCTGGGTAGTCGCTTCCACCGCCCATCGAGGGGCTGTTGCCACCGGAGGAACAGCCGCAAAGGGTGGCCACCAGCACTCCGCACACGAGTCCATGTGATTTGGTCATTGCGAGTACCTCGCAGTAGCAACTTCTGTGCCGCACCCTGATCGCGGGACAGTCGCGGACATTTGGTCAAGTGGCGCGACGGCACCATGACACGGCTGCCATGGATCCTGCGAAATCGTCGCGGAATTTGAGTGGGGGTTGTCCCGCGCCATACCCCGTGTCTTGGTGTCCGTCGTCGTCACCGCATCCGGCCAGGCCGCTCACCAAGGTCGCAAGCGCCGCGACCCGCAAGGCACAGCCGATCAGGTGCAGAGTGCTTTGCATGCCTCTGTGCGTGCTTCATCCGCAGCGGGTCTGTCAACCACGCGGCTGCTGAGACACGGCGAAGCGAAAGCAGTCCAAGCGACGCGAGGCCGAGCATAAGGAAGCAGAAGTGCCCAAGGCCATCTTGAGAACTCCGGTTCGCGACATTTCCGACGAGCCTGCAATTGCAACCGCTTCCCGTCGGGTTCGTCTGGCTGGCGGACGATATTGTGGCCCCAGCCGTTCCTCCCGGAGCCGAAGAAGCGCCACCGCTCGCAAAACCACCAGTCACAGATGCGCCCCCGGTGCTCGTCAAGCCGCCGGTCGCGGCTGCGCCACCTGTGCTCGGCGTGCCGCCAGCCGCGATGGCGCCGGCCAAGCCAGTCGAACCGCCCGTGCTCATCGCCCCGCCGTCGTTCGTGGCGCTGCCCGCGCTCATGGTCCCGCCTGTGCTTGGGGAACCACCCGCGCTGGTGGAACCACCTGCCCTGGAAGCCCCGCCTGTGCCGGTCGCGCCTCCCCTGTTGGTTGCGCCGCCCGTGCCGGTAGTTCCCCCCGGGTTCCGCGATCCGCCCGCTCCAGTGGCGCCGCCGGAGCCGGTCGCGCCTCCGGTACCTCCAGCGCCACCGGTGTTCGTGCACGCCCCGCCACCACCCGAGCCGGCGCCGGCGAAGGTCGGAACCGGAATCGTCAGGTTCTTCTTGATATCACCATACGCGGGCTCTATGCCGGCGCCGCTGATGGTGGATGCGAGCGTTCCCGCGTTGTCGGACATGGTGTTGGCCCCGGGGTGGTTGGTGCTGATGGCGGGGCAATTGACCAGCACATTGTGACTGACTGAATATCCACTGGTCTGCTCGTCCAAGTACAGGCCGTGATCGCCGTAGTCAGCCCACTGTGACTTCTGGAAATCATGGATGTAGTTGTACTCCATCTGGGAACCTGAACCCTGGTTGGACAGGGTGTAAATGCCCCCGCCATCAGCCAGAATCTTCACGACGTTGTGGATGTTGTTGTAGTTGATCCGGTTGGCGCTCATCGCATTGGCCCCTGATGTCCAGCCGAAACCCACCGAAATCCCGGTGTAGTTCACGTCCGAGACTTCGTTGTGCTCGATGTCGATGGACCGCGGGTATCCGCACGCAATGCCGCAAGCGCCTTGGATTTCAGTCGTTACGTTCGTGATGTAGTTGTCCTTGATGGTGTCGTTCGTGCAGATCTCGCTCGGCTTGGTCGGGTTGTAGGGGATGTGAAACTCGGTGGCCTCGTCCTGAACAAACTTGCCGACCGAGACTCCGGCACCGCCAATGTCCGTGAACACATTCCCCACGATGGTGTCGTCATGGGTGCCGTAGTTGAAGTCAAGACCGGTAGCGGCCATCTGGGTGAAAATGTTCCGCTCGAACCATATGTTGTTGGCGTTCGCGACCAGGACGCCCGCGGTCGGTCTTCCCACGTACTGTTGGTTCTGTGCGGTCGCCGAGACGTTGTACTGTCCCGCCTGCCCGTCCAAGAATCCGAAGCTGCTCGGCCGCAAATACGTGGAATGGGCGAAGGCCAGGCCCTGAAACCAGATGTGGTGCGCGGGACTGGTATCGGCGCTCGCGCCCATGACGCTGACCAGGGCCTCAAGCATCGGTGCCACGACCGTGGCGGTGGCCATGTCTTCGCCTGCCCTGGGTTCGTAGTAGAGGGTGTTCGTGGTCTCGTCCAAGTACCACTCGCCCGGGACGTCGAGGAATTCCAACGCGTTCTCGAAATAGTAGGCCTGCTTCACGGATGCGAGGATGGGAAAGGGTCTTTGCGACAAGATGCCGGTTTCCGGACTCTGGAATTTCAGGAACGCGGTGGCGCCTGTCGTGGAATACGAGGCCAGACGCAGGATGGCGTCGCCCCAATTGATCATCAGATGCATCTCCACCTTGGGCAGATTGTTCCAGTTCGAAACCTGCGAGCTGGCGACCTGCACATTGGGCACGGTCTGGTCGGCCCCCGTGACGCGATTGAAGTTGGCCGCACCTCCCGTGCCCAGATTGGGGGTGCGTGCCCGGATCGCCTTGCTGCCGTTCACGTAGAGCTGGCGGAACCGCGACGTCACGCCGGTGGCCTGCCATATGTTCTTAGTCGAATCAGAAAGGCTCCATCCGCCGATGGGTTGGCCGCCCGTCAACAAGGGCGTCTCGCCGGTGTAGGCGAGGTACTTGACGTAGAAACCGCCCGTTCCTGAGTCGGCGGCGGCAAAGGAAAGCGTATTGGTCAGGGGATAGGTACCACCACGCAAACGAACGACAATGTCGCCGGTCATTGCGCTGTTCACTGTCCGCACGACATCACGGGCCCTGGAAAGCGTTCGAAAGGGCGCCTCCAGAGAGCCCGGGTTGCAGTCGTTCCCTTGGGGCGAAACGTAGTACGTCGCCTGGGTGTCCGCGGGGGTTGAAGGCGCTCCGCCATCGGCGGCCCAGGCCCCACGGGGCGCCACCAAGATGGCCGCAAGCAGCCCCGCTGCGAGGTGCGATGGCCGAACTGTCGCGCGCAGCAGGCCCGTTGCCAGCGGCAAGTCGTAGGTTCTGTTCTCCAAGTTGTCGTCCATCTGCTTAGGTGCTACCGCCCGTCCCTGGCGTGCCCTTTCCGGCACCAGATGTATTGCACGCCGACAACAGCATTCCCACGCCGATGGCGCAGAATGCCGAAGCAAGAATAGGTGCCAACCAGAGCATACAAGGCAGCTTGTTGTTTTAGGTGCGTTTCCGGGCGGAATTCGGGTCTAACGAATTTGCGCTCCCTCCGCACTTGCCGAGCCTAGATCCACCACACATGAATATCCCCATGCGTCGCCAGGCACCGGAACGGGCTGGCCGTCGATGGTCATTGGGTCGGAATTCAACCTGGTCTAACTGGCCCTGCCGTCGTCGAGGCTGAAGGGCGCCACGGCCAGCGACTGCCAGGCAAGTCCCACCATGATCGCGACGAAGCCTATGAGCAGGAGGAAGCTCTGATACGTGTAGCGAAGATCGACCCAACGCTCGCCGAGCGTAAAGACCTGACCCACGCACAGGGCGGCAAGCACGATGAACACCCATGCGAAAGCACGGTCACGGTCGCCGAGCGGGTTGGCCACGGCCATGGGCAACAAGAACACGAAATGGCAATAGTAGTTGGATGGGTAGAAGGTGAACGGAACGAGCAGGAGTCCAATGAGTGCCGCCTGTTCCAGGCTACGACCACGGCATGCGAGGGCGGCGAGTGCGGCTACGACCAGCAGGGTACCGTAGAACAGAACCTGGCGGGTCGCAAAGGTTGAGCGTTGTGTCCGCACCCATTCCTCATCAGGCGCCGGATGATGGTTGGTGATCAGACGCTCGGCCGAGAAGTCAGAATCAAAGGCCAGTACATTCCGAAAACCAACGTTGTTGGTGCTGGGGTCGGTGGCGTGGTGCCCGATCTTTCGTTGCCAGGCCATCCACGAGCCGGCAAAACCGAACATCACCGAGGTCAAGACAACCAGCGTGACCACACAAGCCGCGGCACCAAAACACGCGCGCAGGGCAGGCCGCTGGCAGGCCCGCCAATCGGCCATCGATGGCAGCCGCCTTTTCCACAGTAGATGATCGAAAACGAACCATGCCATCGGCACAAGGAAGAAGAGAACCGACATGGCCGGAAACGCACGAATGAGGCCGCTGTACGCGACCAGTGCGCCGCCCACGCAGGGTCGTTTGCGCTTGATCGCGCAGACGCCCAACCCGAGCGCGACCAGCCAATCCTGGCGCAGGGTCGAGCCCACGAAGTTCGTCGTGAAGGTATAGAAGTCGGTCGCCCCCCAGATCACCATCGCGTAGAGCATCACGCGCGTCCCGAAGGTGCGCGCGAGCATCAGAAAGAAAAACAAGACCAGTACTGGATCGATGAGCCCAGCCAGGGTGAGGGTTAGTTCGCTGGCGGGCGCGTTCCTGAAGAGCAGGTAGGCGGACAAGATCCACGCCGGCGTCGCATTGCCACCATGGTCTGCCAAGCTGCCCAGATAGTCGTCCTTGCCCATGGCGTCGGAGAAGTACTTCATGTCGCGCTTGAACTGGTCCCAGCGTTCGGCGGTGAAGCGAGTGCGGATCTGGGGTAGCTCGCTGGCGAGTTCACGGGCAGAACGTATCTCGCTGGTGCGCAGGTCGCGCACCCGCACTTGACCAAGGTCGGCTGCCGTGAAGTCTGGCGTGTTGTCCATGTACGCAGCCAGGCTGGCCAGGTATAGGCCATCGTAGCGCAGTTCGCGGAAGTACTTGGCAACTGGGAAATAGTGCCGCATGTCGAAAGTGTGGACGAAAGTGCGCCGGCCCTTCGCGTGGTCGACGAATTGAAACATCCCAAAGTGGTAGTAGGTGCCAAAAGCCGTCGCCGCACACAGGGAGAGCGTTGCCAGGGTCACCACGCGGCGGGCCGGCCAGCGCCTGGACAGGAAGGTTTCCTTCACCAATACGACTGCTGCCAGCGCCGCTACCATGGCGCGCAGGGGTGGCTCTCGATTGAAATCAAAGAGTTCGATGAGCTCCGCCACGACTTTCCAACCCATTGCCAGTGCTGGCAACAGCAGGATGTACTGCAGTCGCCACCCATGACCTCGATGCATCAACACGAAGAATCCGGCCAGGAGCCCGAACAGCAAGATGTTGGTGTCGATGGATTCGCCTGCCGGCGTACCGTGCTCGCGGCGCAATTCGGCTGGCCAAGGCACAGGGCACTCGGAATAGGCCGCGATTTCTCCCACGCTGTGAAACGCATCGCCCCCGGTGACAGACAACCGAAGGTAGCGTGCGGTCGCTTCGAGTCTTGTGCTACGCAAAAGCATCCCTGGGCTCCATCCGCCACCGACCCGCCACAGGGGCTGCCAGGTTTGACCGTCGAGGGAGCCTGACAGCAGACCGACTTCGTTGCTATCTGCCTGAATGAGGGCGCAGCGCACGGCTTGCGTTTCACCCAGATCGTATTCGACGAACGACGAGGGTGAGGACAATCGTGCGGTCATGTCGGTCAACCATTCGTCGCCCTCATTGCTGAGAATGCCGTCCGTGAGACGACCCGCGTGGGTCACGCCTTCGCTGCGTGAAGGACGCTTGCCGGCGAGCAGGTTTGCTGGCTCAGCCTGAGCACGGAGCGCGTTCCCGCTGATCAGGGCAGCGACTAGGAGCGCAGCGAAACAGGACTTCGCCCGCCGAGCAACCCTGCGCCCTGGCGCATCTGCGATGGAAAGCACGCCGGACCTTGGGGCCACTATGCCCGAACCCTACCCGCGGGGCACGTCATGAGTCAACCGATCGCGGTACCCAGAAGCCGGTTCGATTCCCTCGCCGTCTTCGGTGGGCTGGCTGAACTGAGTGACGCCTCGGCGGGGTGCAGATGGGGTAAACTGCGCCGCATGCTCGGGACACGCCTGCAAGGACGCTCGGCCGGCGGTCAGATCGCGGACGATGGCAGGACTCGATCATAATCGGCAGGGCGTCGGCCCCCGGCCCGCCGTCGGGCTCGTGGTCCTGGGTTTGCTGGGAGGCTACGCCGTATGGCGGGTTATCCGCCTGGCATGGACCTGCGATGATGCCTTCGTCACCTACCGATACGCCAAGCACCTCGTCGAGGGGCAAGGTCTGGTGTTCAATCCGGGCGAACGGGTCGAGGGCATCACCAATCCCCTGTTCACACTCCTCGTGGCGGGAGCTATGGCGGCGGGACTGGAACCGCGCTTTGCCTCGATGGCTCTGGGAGCCATCGCCTACGTCGTCGTCGGCGCGACGCTGGCTTGGTGGTCGTATCGGGAGCGACCGGCGACCGGGGTCTGGCTGCCGATGGGGGCATGCCTTTGGCTGGCCCAGGACGATCTACACGCCTGGGGCACCGGAGGACTCGAGACCACGGTGTTTGCCGCGCTGGCGCTCGGTGCAATGGCTTGCCTCTCCACCCCGTCCCATCGTCTTCGGAGCGCAGCATGGGGCGGGGTTCTCCTGGCACTCGCCTGTCTCACCCGGCCGGACGGCGTTCTGTTCGCCGCGGTGGGAGTGGTCGCACCTCTGCTGCTGCGTTCCCGCGCTTCCCGGACCGGAGGCCGACATCCTCTCAGCCGGAGCGCGGCGGTCGCAACTCCCGTTCTCCTCCTCGGCGCGGCTCTGCTGGCGTTCAAGCTGCTCTACTACGGGCGTCTCCTCCCCACCGCCTTCTACGCGAAGTCAGCCATGGACGCCTACTACACGCAGGGCTTGACCTACGTGGCGCTCTACGGAGCAAAGCATTGGGCCATGTCCCTGTCGCTCGTGGCCTTGCCCCTGGTCGCATGGTGGACAGGGCGGTTTCAGGCGTTGCGCGCCCGGCGGGATGCGCTGCTGGCGCTGGCGGCCTTCGCTGTCTTTACCGCCTATGTGGCGCATTCCGGTGGCGACTACATGTTTGCGCGGCGACTCGTGCCGGCGTTGCCTTTCCTGTTCGTCTTTCTCGATGCTGCTGTGTCGGTTCTCGCTCCGAAAGCTGGCGTCGCACTCGCGCTGTCGCTGACCGTTGGCAGTTTCCTTCCCTATCCACTGTTCCCCCCGGATCGACCTGAATTCGTGCATGGAATCACCGACGAGAGACTGGGCTACCCGGAGGCCATCATCGCCGAGCGCCGTGCCCAGGCCCAAGCCGCGCATGCGGTCTTCGAGGGCCTACCCATCAGGGCCGCGTTCGGCGGTGGCATGTGCATCTTCGCGTACTATAGCGACCTTCCGTACCTGGTCGAGCCGAACGGATTGACCCAATACTGGATAGCCGAACGCCCGCTTCCGACCCGCGGCAGGAAGGTCGGCCACGAAAAGCTCGTGTCGCGTGATGAACTGCGCGAGCACGGGGTGGGACTCATCTTCCATCATGACGAGCCACCGCTGCAGCAGCGCTCGCCCGACTTCAATCAACTCATCGTGGGCAATATTCTGCTGGTCGAGATGCTCACCTACGACGATGCGCTGATGGGCAAGCTCGCCATGGACGGGCGAGTTCGTTTTCGAATCATTGACGACGTCCTGCGCGAGGCCGCCGTTGGCATAGGCACCATGCGCTGCGACGATGCTCTATCCACCCTCGAATCGCTCGCGAAGTACTATCTCGACGCCCACCCGGGGAAAGTCGGCCCTCTCCGCCAGGCGGTGGCGCTCGCCTGTGGCCCCCTCCGGCTCCCAGGGCGGTAGCCTCACTTCAGCGCAAACAGCCAAACATCGCCGTTCTCGGCGTGGCCCAGCAATTCCACCATCGAGGAATCTTCTAGGAATCCCCAAAGCGCCGGTGGATACGCTATGCCCCAGCCCTTTCTCGAATGCAAAATGTGGGTAATCCGTCTCTCCTTCAGCCGCGCTCCAATCTCCCCGGGCGAAGAGCAAGGCCTCAGCCAATCGGATATCTGCGAAGCCTCGAAAAAGCTGTCGGCGACATAGGCCCGCTCGCTGTAAAAGCCGTAATTCGTATTCAGGAAGAGCACTTTCGCATCCGGGGGTAGTTCGTGATTCAGGAAAGCGAATTCTCCTGGGACAGCCGATTTCATCACCGCTTCCCGATCCTTTGCACGATACATCCCCACGATCTCCATGACCTTTCCGAACTTCCGACTCACCTCGCCGGCCAGGATTCCAGCCGTCACGCAATAGACGGCCGCGAACACGCCCACAGCGTGGAGCCTTCGCGCCAACAGCCGGTCCGCCAGTTCTCCCAGAGCAAGAGCGGCACCGATAGCCAACGCCGGAATGATGGGAAGAAGAAACCGCACTTGCTGGCTCGCACCCGCCCAGCATACGAAATAAACCCCCGACACGACCAGGCAAGCACGCACGGTGCGGTTCCAGAATGCTGCCACAATTGAGATTGGGAGGAGCGCAATCCACATCGCGCTGATCGATCCGTCAAAGTGGGCATAGCCCTGTCCGGCAGACAAGATTACGCGATAGGGCAGTCTGATGTAATCCAAGATTGTGCGTCCCATTCCCATGGACGATTGCCAGTCTGCAAACTGGCGCCAGCAAGTCTGGCTCCAATCGGGACCTCCCCATACATCGTAGAGAAAGGGATAGACTGGATTTCCAGTGAACCACGCGGCCTTGAGTATCCACGGCAATACCAGGACCACGATGGGGGGGAAAAAGCAGGTTCCAAGATCGACAAATCCCCGGCGAAGCCGATTTCCACCTGTCAATCTGACCAAATAGCACACGATCATGGGCGCGACGCCGAGGAATCCCGTTGCTTTCATCCCGGACATGATCCCGCAATTGATACCGGAAAGAAGCAGATACACGCGTCGGCGATCAGGCTCATCAGCGGCCCGCATGATGAAGATGAACGCCGCTGTCGTGAAGAAAGCTTGGATAATCTCGACATAGGCGATGTCCGCTTCCCACATGAATGTGTGGTTGAACAGCATGAACAGCACAGCCAGGAAGCCACACCAAGCCGATCGGCCCGCGCGCACATACTCGAAGATCGCATAGGCACAGAAGGCGGCAAAGATGCATTGCACAGAGTTGGCGAGAACATAGTCTTTCAAGAGTATCGCCAGTGTGAACACCATTTCGCCATTGAGCGGCCAGTTGGAGTAGACATTGAACGGAATGCCGAGAAATCCCCCATGAGCGATATACAGCTTCGGAATGGCCAGGTGATAGACACCGGCATCCCACTCAACTACAGGGTCCATGCTGCAGATGGCCGCCACGGCAAGTGCCAGGACGATTGGCAAGGCGCAGCCAGCCGCCCAGACAACCCGGGCGGATCGCCAACGGCCCAAGGATCGAGGAACGCGTGGACGGGCAAAGAAAACTGTACCCGCCGCTGAGACAGCAATCAGGACTCCGACGGCTGGCAGTGTGAGGCTTTGGAACGCACATAGAAGGAAGATCGCGCTCATCCAGAATGCGGTTCCGAGGGACAAGCGGGTCAGGCCCCTGAAAGGGAAGCCCTGCATGTTGCGAAAGGCCGTCCGCTCGATAGCAAAGCCGGGCAGCCAGAGGAGGCCAGCCAGGAGCAACATGGTGAGGACGTGTACAAGTAGGTTTGTCATACCAACTCGGTCGCTGCGTGGGTGAATCCTAGAGCACCGAACGGTTTGCCTCCCGTCGTGAAATCGCGGATTTGCGTCGCATCCCTTCGTTGCTCGTCGGTCAAATACGTCGAGTATTCTCCCTCCTCGCGCCTTGGGCTGCTCGCAACTCCGCAATTT
>Ga0182021_10000309_pt1 | contig 50248 bp, 49 predicted proteins | sample 612E3MmetaG_FD_120493 | JGI IMG/M metagenome (GOLD analysis project Ga0182021, IMG submission 120493) | Permafrost microbial communities from Stordalen Mire, Sweden - 612E3M metaG (Illumina Assembly) | ecosystem: Environmental > Terrestrial > Soil > Wetlands > Permafrost | place: Sweden... | reverse complement strand
TTGTTAAAAACCTGATGCCGTGTCCCAGCAATCCTTACTCCCGATGAAATTCACCCTGTCGGAGCTTGCGGGATCACTGGGGGATTTCGGGACGATCATTCCCCTGGTCCTTGCAGTAGCTCTTGTGTCCGATGTGAATACCCGGTATGTCCTCTTCTTCTTCGGGATCTGGTTTATCCTGACCGGGGCTTACTACCGGTTACCGATCCCTCTGGAACCCATGAAAGCTATTGCGGTCATCGTCATTGCCGGAGGAGTCGCACGCGGAGAGATAGCAGCTGCAGGTCTTATGCTCGGAGTTATTTTTCTTGTGCTGGGGTATGGCCGCTTTTTTGAGATCATTGAACGGTGGGTTCCCCGTTGTGTAGTGCGGGGAATCCAGCTCGGGCTAGCCCTGCTCCTGTTCAAGGCATCGGCGGTTTTTGTCTTTAAGGACCCCTTCTTTTTCATTGTCGGTGTTGTGATCGTCGTGGTGTTTTTTCTCCTGGTCCGCTATCGTTCCTTTCCAGACCTCTCGTCTATATGCGTGATTGGCGCGGGTTTTATCGGGGGATTGATCCTGTACGGTATACCCCCATTGAGCCTGATCCCTGCTCCGCAGCTGGTAATACCGGTTCCTCCGGATTTCTTCTCTGCATTCTCCACGCTTGTGCTCCCTCAGGTTGTCCTCACGATAGCAAACGCAATCCTCGCCACTTCGTTGTTGACAAAGGATCTCTTCTCGGCAGATGTGCCCCCAAAGAAGCTTTCCACGACAATTGGCCTGATGAATCTGACATCGGTTCCCTTCGGTGGCTTTCCAATGTGCCATGGCGCAGGCGGACTCGCAGGCCAGTATCGTTATGGAGCACGGACAGGGGGAGCAAATATCTTTGCCGGGCTGATCTTCATCGTCCTTGCCCTCTTTTTTACCTCCCCCCAGGTACTTTCCATCATCGCGGTCGGGGTGCTTGGAGCGCTTCTCGTCTTCGTCGGGATAGAGATGGGGCGCCACAGCCTCAAATCCGATTCGGTGATTGTCACCATTATCATAGGCGTACTGGCGCTGGTGAGTTCGATCACCCTTGCGTTTATTGCGGGGATGGGTATCGCGTACGTTCTCGGGTGGCTTGGGAAAAAGAGGGCGGAAGGGAAATGCTGATTATCGCTCAAGATCTCTTAAATGCGAAAATATGTGCAATAATCTTTTCTGAAGATTGCATGAGCCAATTGAGCTGACTTTGGAATCCTTCATAGATCACTGCAAAGGAAAATCAGCGGACTGACTATGACTTCATGCAACCTTCTGAATCGCAACTGTGTTTTAGGGAAATCTCATTGGGTAGCTGAGGGCAATGTTCCGAACCTCCCAAAGTGTCGAAGTTTTTTTGATTATTTCACCAGCGCCTGAAAAACATTTCTGATACTACCCAATCTTCCTTAGCGATTTTGAAGATTGTCACAACCTGCCAGTATACGGTAAGGTGACTCGCCTTATCCGAAATATCAGATACTAACGAATAGATGCATGATATAATCATGAATTAGATGAAGGAAAAAAAGTGGAATTATTTTGCCGCAGTGGCATTTGCAACCGGGGCAGCCGTTGTAGCTATTGCAGTTGCGTTAACTGACGGAGGGGGCACGAGATCGGTTGCGGGAGTTGAATGATCACCCACGTAGCCGGCAGTTGCGTTAGGCACGCTTACACTCATCGGGATGAAGAGGGACTTGCCATACTTGTCCACACCGTACGCTCCTATATCTGCCTGGGTCTGTGCTGAGATTAGCCAGTTGATGAAGTTGTTTGCCATCTGGATCTTCTCGACCGGCTGCTTGGTATTATAGACTGCCATCACGCTGTAGATGTTGAGCAGGCTTGCTCCCTTTGTTATCAGCGGGACAACGGTCAGGTTGCTCTTGTAGGCAAGATAGGTACCTTCATCGCTCAGAGTATATGCGCCCTTGTCGCTTGCCATCTGGAGGGTTTCTCCCATTCCTTTCCCTGCTTCGATATACCAGAGTCCCGATTTCTCGACATCTTTGGTATAGTTGAAACCTGCTTTCTTCCAGATGTTCTGCTCGGCAGTGTGGGTCCCTGACCCGTCACCGCGGGAGACGAAGTAGATGTTTGCCGTATTGTTTGTACCTTTCAGGAGAATTGTTGTGAAAGCGTTCTCAGGTGTCATATTGGCGACCCCTGCGGGATCAGCCTTTGGCCCGACTATGATAAACGAGTTCGATGCGAACGAGCGGCGGTTAAGACCATACCCCCCCTGCATGAAGGTGAGTTCCTGCGATGGAGAGTGAACGAGAAGGACATCAGCATCGCCGTTCTTGGCGAGCTCGATTGCCTTGCCCGTTCCCTGCGATGTGATTGCGAGCTTCACGTTGTACAAGGCCTCGAACTTAGGCTGGAGATAGTTGAGGAGACCCGTGTCATAAAGACTCGTCGTCGTGGCTATAACGAGTTTAAGGGGCGCCGCCTGGGTGACTGCAGGTGTTGTGGCCGGAACAGTATTATTTACCGTGGCTGGTGCACTTGTGCAACCTGCGAATACTACCGAAAGAAGCAGCAGTAAGACGAACGTTGCGATCAATCCGAGATGTAATTTTTTTACCATGATGATCGCATTAAAATCATATCGTGAGATTCTTGAAGGTTTCTTTTTTAATTTGTTAAGAATAATTACTTAACCAATTGATAAACAACTGGTATATGAAAAAACAATGCATATATCAGGAACCCTGCTTGCGCTATCCTGCATGTATGAGCATTTCCATGAAGATTGTATGGCCGATTATCGCTTCGGTCTTCAGCTGGTATTTCTCCCGCATGACTCCGATCATTTTTCTGCTCCCCTTTGAGGTTGTCAGGATACCGACCCGTTCAGCTCTTGTCACCAGTTCTTCTTCCTCCATCATGGCAAAATAGGGCAGCACGTAGTAGTGGGGAACTTCAAGAAATTCTGCAAGCCTTCGGGTGGTAGGAAATTTTATCCGGATTGCATCGGGAGTGAATGTTATTGAGATCAGTTGTTCTGCGAGCTGGATGCGTATTGCTGCATCGAAAAGAATATCAACCGAAAGGGCAGCCATAGAAATTCGCACAATACTATGGAATTGCAGAGCATATAGATTCAGGTTAAAAAAGTACTCGATCGTTGGGCAAATCTAACAATGAATGGAGTAAAAAAGATAAAAAATACAACTTTTCAATGTCTCTTTTTCTTCTGGTCGTCGGCTACCGGTTTCATGTAGACTACTTCGGCTTTGATATCCTGAGCGATCTGTTCGATCTCGAATTTCCGGAAATGGGTTGCTTCGATCTGGATCTGGCCCCCGGTCACGGCGACAATCCGGTACTTTGGCGATTCGACTCCCTCGCCGACTTTCTGGCGTTCACGGACATAAATCTTCATAATTGTTCCTCCTACCTACTCATTCCCTTTAACCCTATTATCTTTTTGAAAGAGATATGAATAGTGTCTGATATACCAACTGGTTTACAATGACTTATAACTGATCTTCGTGATATGCATGGTGTTGTGAGCTCACCATGGAAAAGCGATTTGAGATAAAAAGCGGATTGCAGGGAGAGACGCTTGTCAGGAAAGGATTGCACCGGAAGCGGGGGTCCGGAGAACAGATACGCATTACTCCTGACCTGAACGTTGTCAAAATAGGCGGTCACGCCGCGATTGATTACGGGCGCGAAGTGATGTACCCTCTCATCGAAGAGATTGGACAATTGTCGAAATTGCACCAGCTGCTGATTGTCACCGGTGGAGGGGGCCGGGTCCGGCACATCATGGATGTCGGTATGGACCTTGGCATGCCAACCGGTGTGCTCGCTGAACTCTCGGCAAAGATCTCCGAACAGAACGCGATCATGGTGTCCATCCTGCTCTCAAAATACAATGGCGTGAGAATTCATACGGGCGACCTCCTCGAACTCCCGAGCCTGCTCAAGCTTGGAATGCTTCCTGTTATGCATGGCACTCCTCCTTACGGGCTCTATGAGCATCCCGCCAAATCCGGTTCAATTCCCCCGCACAGGACTGACACCGGTGCATTCCTCATCGCTGAGGTGATGGGGGCAAAGAACTGCATCATCGGAAAAAATGTTAATGGATTGTATATGCAGGACCCGGTCACTCACCCCGATGCAGAGTTTATCAAAGAGATTACTGTTGCCGAACTGGAGGAGATGAACCTTGAGAACCTAGTGATCGAACCGATGGTCATTGAACTTCTGAAGGACGCAGCTCACATCAAAGCAGTGAAGATCATCAATTGTCACATCAAGGGTAATATCGAAAAGGCGATCCAGGGAAAGAATGTTGGTACTGTTATCAGGGCATGACCGTACTTTTTAGTAGGGCCCTGATGGCGGCAGAATAATTAACAGCTCGAAAAGGCAGAATTTTTCCCCTCAAATCTTTTCAGATCCGTAAGGGAAAAGTTATGGGAAGTCTTCACCGTGGCAACGATACAGATGTTGGGAGACAACATCCAGAGACCTGAACCCAAAAGCCCATGGATGGGCATCAGAAATATCGGTATCAATTTAATAAATAGATTTTGTTATTATTTTTTGTTTAACTTTATTCCAGGTTCCCTTCCTAAAAAAGTTTGAAGTTTTTTTGAGTTGTTTTTACATCCTAAGCAACAAATCCCCATCTGGAAAAAGTTTCAGAATATTAATTGTGGCCCTTTGAAGCCAAACAGGGTTAGCTTCCCACGCTTATCACGGAATGTGCATCCTCAATAACCGATGCACAAAACTGCCGGCTTTTGGATATTCAAGGGGAACTCTAAAAATGCGAAAAGGGATTATCCGAATGAAGAAGTTCATCGTCGAAAAAGAACCAAGGCTGAGAGAGTGACAATGAAGACACGTAGTTCAAAGATAATATATAATGATTTTCAAAAGCAGGCTTTTTCTTTTGTCAGAATAAATTACGGGTGATGTGATTTTTGGAAAGATAATTGATATTCATCTAAACCGTTGTAATTTTTTTTATCTTTCAGTTTTGTAAACACCTCGTAAAATCAAAAAAATTCATAGGGTAAGTTGTGAATGATTATTAATCATGAAATTTACGTAAGCTATAGTTTTTATTGTCAAAAAATGTTAAACTATTTGAGAAATTATGGGTATTTGTACGGATATCATGCATGATTTCGTTTTACAGGAGATCAAACGAATTTATTCGAGCTATGACGGCTGGAAAATTATTCCCCGCACCTACGGACACAATTATGATACCATTGTTCTCCTCCAGCGGATGGTTGACGGACATCGTGAAATTACAAAAGTCCTTGTTACCTTCCATAAAAAAGTAACACAGGACATGCTCGAAGAAGTGAAAAAACCTGAAAAGGCGAGTGATGGTATTATTATCCGAAACGATTTTGCCGTTATTGTACCTGCAGGAGCAGATACTTCATCCCTTCCGTCAGGTGTTCGGGTTTATGCGATGAAATCGTTCGCTTTTGAGGCAAAAGAACTCATCTGGGTAAAAAAACCGGTCCGTAAAACAAAAGAGAGCCCAAAGAATTCCGCAGCCCCTGCTGCATAATTTTTTTATCTCACCCGATGGACACCGGTGTCCCACCTCACCATGAGAGGATTTGTTTGCCGCTGGAAAAATTATAGGCTATAGACCAAACCGAGTAATATGTCTGAAAAAACCATACCCCCCCCGGCAGTTACCCAGGAATACGATATCATTGATATCACTGAAAACGATATCAGCCAGACATGGGTGGAAGTCTGCATCGAAGACAGTATCAACCTCCTGGTGAACGGAACCCGGGTAGCCAGCCTTACGATCACACCCCGTGATCTAGAAGCCTATGCATACGGGTACCTGATATGTGAAGGAATTGTGTCAGGTATAGACGCTATCACCGCAGTGCATGTTGATTATCCTGACATCTTTGCAGAGGTCTCTTCATTTTCCCGCGAAATCTCACCTTCACAAACCGAGATCCGGAGTTCGGGGTGTGTTGGTATCAAGACTACATGGGCCGCATTGAAAGAACCGCTCGGTGAAGGAATATCCCTGGACCTCCAGACACTTTTTAACGGCATGCGTTCCATCAACGAACATGCCTCGCTTTGGAAAACAACCGGAGGGACACATTGTGCCGTAATTCTTGATCAGAGTGGAAATGTAAGATCAGCGATAGAGGATATGGGACGACACAATGCTGTTGATAAGGCAGTGGGTACGGCCCTTCTTGATGGAGTGGATCTATCCCGGTGTTTTATGGTCTGCACTGGCAGGCTGCCGGCAGGGATGGTAGCAAAGGCCTACCGGGCAGGCATATCTGTTTTTGCGAGCAATACTGCGCCTTTCTCTACCGGTATCTGCCTTGCACGGCAGATCAATATGACCCTTGCTGGATTCGTCCGACCACCACGTGCAATGATCTACAGTGTTCCTGAAAGGATACGGTTGGATTAAACGAAAAAAAATTAACAATTCACTTTTGTTTTTATCATGAAATTTTTTCATAATATTTCATCGACCCGCAACCCCCGCACCGGTCCTGTTCGAACAGGTAATCCGGTATTGTATCCCCGCAGCAGGGGCAGGTTAAGGATTTCCATTGCCTTTTTCCGGAGACTCCGACCCGGACACGTTCAAACGAAAGGATATCACGCCCCGCACGAAATATTTCTTCCTGAAGTTGGATTGCCATGGTGGGTTTGTCAAATGCCGGGCTGTTTGCGTACCATGTATCGATGACAGGGTAGCGTTTCAGTTTTTCGAGATCAATATATACCCTTACTGCTTCGGCAGTTGGATTTGTTGTTGCGGCATTCACCGTCATTGCAAATTTCCCGATAGGTATTATGCGAAGCCGGTTGTTTCCGGTAGTGATGTTTGCAATCACCTGGAGTGCGTCGGGCGCACATTTTGGGGTCTCACAGACCCCATAGAGTTTTTCTCCCGGTACAGCACCAAGGAGTTCGAGCGCTAAGTCTACCATGAAGGAACCGATAAGAACACCAGGAGCCGGGGAAGAGTGGAATGCCACGACCCGGTTGAGGCAATCCTTCATCTTCAGGCTGAGCCCACAGTTGTCCATGCGGGTGTTGAATTCCTGGGGTGAAAATGTATGTTTTCCGTGTTTTCCGGGTGTCATCAGAATAAATCTATCCTTATTCGATAAACACTTTATTCATTTTAATCACTCATAATTAATTTTATCAATAACTGTGTGTTACGGATCTTTTTTCTATTTTATTTTACATTATTTAGCCAAGCTTCACCCACTAGTATTCATCATTTTTTAATAAAATTTGATAACTCTTATATGTTATAAAAATAAAAAAGTTGTGTTAAATAAACAAATATTATTTACTAATTCAAAAAAACAACCGCTCTTCCAAAAACGAAGGAGTATACTTCAGAGGTAAGTGTATGGCAGAAACAAAAGAGATATTAAAATATGTGGCCACAACCTGCCCCTATTGCGGGGTAGGTTGCGGGCTGAACCTTGTAGTCAATGACGGCAAGTGTGTGGGTGTCGAGCCCTATAAGCGCAGCCCAATAAACGAAGGCAAGCTCTGCCCTAAGGGGGAGACCTGCTGGGAATTTGTCCACAGTCCGGATCGGCTGACAAAACCGCTAATTAAAAAGGATGGCACGTTTGTTGAATCATCCTGGGACGAAGCCCTTGACCTGATTGTAAAGAAGTTCAAAGAGACATCCGACAAGTTCGGGCCGAAATCGCTTGGTTTCCAGAGCTCATGCCGTACTGTCAATGAGGACTGCTACGCCCTGCAGAAGTGGGCACGAGCCGGGTTCTTAACCAACAACGTCGACAACTGCGCCCGGATCTGCCACGGACCATCCGTTGCCGGTCTCTCGCTCTCGTTTGGCTCCGGTGCGGCGACCAACCCGTTTGAGGACGTCCTGAACTCTGATCTTATCGTCATGTGGGGTTCGAACGCTGTCGAGGCGCACCCGCTTGCCGGACGGCGAGTAATGCAGGCAAAAAAGAAAGGGGTCAAGGTTATTGTCGTTGACCCGCGGCGAAGCGCGACAGCGAAGATTGCAGATGAATGGATCCAGTTCAACCCGTCGACGCACATCGCGCTCGCCAACTCCATGATGTACTGGATCATCAAGGAAGGCCTTGAAGACAAGGAGTTCATCGAGAAGCGTACAAAGGGCTATGAAGACCTCAAAAAGACCGTCGAGAAGTATGCAGACGCCGAGTCGATCCATGGTGTCCCGGTCGAGAAAGTCAAGGATCTTGCCCGCCAGTATGCCAAGGCAAAAAACGCGGTCATCATCTACTGCCTCGGTATAACCGAGCTGACCACCGGTACCGACAATGTCCGTTCGATGGGCAACCTTTCGATGCTCACCGGCAACATTGGACGCCCAGGGACGGGTGTGAACCCGCTCCGTGGCCAGAACAATGTGCAGGGCGCCTGCGATATGGGTGCTTACCCGAACGTGTTCTCCGGGTACCAGGCTGTGGCAGTTCCCGAGAACCGTGCAAAGATGGAAAAGCTATGGTTCCTGAAAGAAGGTTCCCTGCCCGACTGGTACGGCGTGAGCTTGACCGAACAGATCAACCAGGCCGGGGATCCGATTAAAGCGATGTATTTCATGGGTTTAAACCCCGTGGTCTCCTATCCGGATTCCAACCACGTGAAGAGACAGCTTGACAAACTCGATTTCATGGTCGTGCAGGATATTTTCTGGAACGAGACCTGCGAGTATGCGGACGTAGTCCTTCCCGGTACCTGCTTTGCAGAAAAGGACGGGACGTTCACCAGCGGCGAGAGACGTGTCAACCGTGTCCGGAAGGCTGTCGACGGCCCCGGTGAGTCGAAGTATGACTGGGAGATTATAGGCCTACTGGCGAAGAAGATGGGCCTCAAGGGCTTTGACTGGAAGTCTTCAAAGGACGTCTGGGACGACATGCGGGCATGCACCCCAGGCCAGTTCGGTGTAACCTACGAGAAGATGGAGAAGCCCGAGTCAGTCCACTGGCCATGCCCGACAGTCGAGCACCCGGGGACGCCGATCCTCCACAAGGAGAAGTTCTCAGCAGCGGATGGTCTCGGAACCTTCTTTGGCCTTGAGTACCGCCCACCGGCAGAAGTGGCGGACAAGGAATACCCGTATACGCTCATGACCGGTCGTGTTTTATTCCACTACCACACCCGGACCCAGACCGATCGATGCAAGGTGTTGCACTACGAAGTGCCTGAGTCCTTCATCGAGATGAACACGAAAGATGCGGCCGAGCTCGGTATCAGGAACCTCGAGAAGATAAAAGTGCGTAGCCGCCGTGGTGAAACTATAACCATTGCACGAGTGAGCAATGATATCGCACCTAAGGTGCTGTACATGCCGATGCACTTTGCTAACGGTGCCAACAATCTCACCAACACCGCCCTTGACCCATTGTCCAAGATGCCGGAACTAAAACACTGTGCCGTTGCTGTCGAAAAGATTGCGGAGGCGAAGTAAATGACCAAAAAAGGCGATATGCTCTACGCATGGACCAATGATGCCGATATCCAGAAAAAAGCCGAACTGGGTGGAGCAGTAACCAGCCTGTGGAAGTATGCCCTTGAATCCAAGATGGTGGATGCGGTGCTTGCTATCACAAGGGGAGTTGACCTTTACGATGCCAAACCGGTGTTCATCACCGACCCCACCAAACTGAAAGATACTGCGGGATCACTTCATTGCGGCACGCTCCTGCTTCCCAAGCTCGTCAAGAAATACCTTGGAGGTGCCACTGACAAGAAGATTGGTGTGACTGTCAAGGGCTGTGACATGATGGGGTTCTATGAGCTTGCAAAACGGAAACAGATCAACCTTGACAATGTTATCATGATCGGGGTCAACTGTGGTGGATCGGTAAGCCCGGTGCTGGCCCGGAAGATGATCGCCGATAAGTATGGTGTGGATCCGGAGATTGTTCAAAAGGAGGAGATTGACAAGGGACAGTTTATCATTGAGTACGAGGGCGGGCACAAGGGCATTTCTGTCGATGAGCTGGAGGAGGCCGGCTACGGGCGCCGCAGCAACTGCCGCCGCTGCAAACTGAAGATCCCCCGACAGGCAGACCTTGCCTGTGGAAACTGGGGAGTCATCGGACCCCGTGCCGGGAAGGCAACGTTTGTCGAAGTCTGCAGCGAAAAAGGTGCAACGCTTGTAAGTGGTGCCATAAAATCCGGTATTCTCGTGACGGAAGCAGCAAACCCCAAGGGTCTCGAGATCCGTGGCAAGGTTGAAGGCGCCATGTTAAAGCTCGGCGATAAGTGGCGCAAGAAAGATTTCGAGGGACTTGGTGAAGGCAAGGAACGGCTCAAGAAGATTATGCAGGAGACTTCACGGTGCATCAAATGCTACGGGTGCATCGACCAGTGCCCGATTTGTTACTGTGTCGATTGCACTACAAAAAACCCTGCAATGGTGCCTCCCGGTCAAATCCCTGTCAACTTTATGTTCCACCTGATCCGGTTTGCACACATCGCGGATTCCTGCGTGAACTGCGGCCAGTGCGAGGAAGTCTGTCCGGCCGAGATACCGAACGCACTCTTCATGCATGCCCAGCAGGCAGAACTGGAGAAGATGTTTGGACATGTGCCCGGTGTAAACATGGAACTCCCGCTTCTTGCGATGGTCGAGGAGAAAGAAGAGCGTGCACGGTTGCAGAATACCGGCAGTGATATGATCTACGAGAATGTGTTCAACCCGCTGAAGAAATAATTCTGAATTCTTCTTTTTTCCCTTCCCGGAAAATCACGTGTACTTAAGGTCCGGCGGGAAGTGTGCCCGGGTAACATTCTTCGAGGGTATTTTTTTCCGACAGGCTGCGGATCATTCCTGTTTGCGAACAGTCATAACCGCCGGTTTTTTCGAGTATTGTCCTGTATATGGGAGATTTGATCAAAGAGATAAGCGTGCAAATCCGGGGATCGTTCAGCATTTCACGCTTCACGGCTAGTTCGTAATCTTCGTGTGCAATCGGCACGAATTGGAGACCATAGCCTTCTGCAACACTCGATGTACAGATCCCGGCATCTGCAAACCCGTTTCGGATCGCCGCGGCGACGGCCTGGGGACCATTCACCTCATGAAGATACCCATCAATCTGTGACGGTTCTACACCCCGTGAACTGAACAGGGCGTCAAGTACCACGCGGGTCGGTGTATCCTTCCGTGTATTGATGAACCGGACGTTGAACAGATCTTCAAAAGCGAGCCCGTCCCGGGACGCAATACCCTGTTCGATCTTTGCAATATGGATAAAGGCGACATCCTGTTCGGGCAGGTGCTGCATAAGAAACCGGGACTCGGGAAGTAACGATAATGATGGAAGGTCCATCGGGGCGGCATGGCATGAATTACGCTTGAGCGCAAGCAGTGCACCAATATTTCCTACATTGCTTGCATGAATGAACAATCCTTCATCATGGACCCGATTGGCAAGTTCTTCGATTGCGGGGTCCAGCGAACCGGAGAGAATAAGTGTCCGCTCTATGCTCCCCGGATCGGTAGTCAGGAAGACTTCAAGTTCACTTCCTGCTTCACATCCTTCCAGGGATGCCTGAATATGCGTATACCCATTGGCTTTCACGGTTGCCATCTGCACCCCATGACCGCGGTGATGGGGTATCCCCCATAAGGTGGATCCTATGCGTCCTACAAAGACCGGGACGAATACGTCAAATCCGAGATCAGAATTGAGCGGCTGGGATAACCTGACCCGGACCGGATAGCGGGGAGCCGGCGCAAAACCCCACGATTCCAGCAGCGGAGCTGCTAACTCCCGGAGGATTGTCTGGGCTGCAAGGGGGTATCCGGGGAGCCCAAGCACCGGCTTTCCTTCGATCCTTCCCAAAATGACCGGCTTTCCCGGTTTGACTGCGACCCCGTGAAAGAGTAACTCCCCCAGCGAACCAATCACATTGGCCGTAAAGTCTCGCGTCCCGGCAGAAGAACCTGCAGAGATAATAACCAGATCATGAGACCGGATTGCAGAAAGTAGTGTATCGGCAATTAATTTCGGATCATCAGGCGTAATCGGGAACCTGGTACAATCGGCCCCCATAGTACTCAGAAATACCTGTGCCATGATGGTATTGCTCTCTACAACCTGTCCGGGGCCGGGGCGTACACCGAGGGGGACGAGCTCGCTCCCCGTCGGAATAACTGCAATATGAACTGCCTTGACTTCAATATGGGTAATTCCATACGTTGCAAGTGCCCCGATGTCAAACGCCCGGATGAGGTGCCCCCGGGGAAGTACCAGGCGGTTCTCCCTTATATCTTCCCCGGCGGGACGGATATGCTGCCACGGAGCGGCAGCTTTACGGATCTGGAACCGGTCGCCGTTTTCCCAGGTGTCCTCAATCATGATAACAGCGTCGAACTCCGGCGGTACAATGTTTCCGGTATTTACCCGTGCGAAATGATCGAGGGTGACAGGTCCCATATCAGATGCACCGACCGTATCGCGGCTCAGGACAGCAATGCCATCCATTGCAGATATATTTACTTCAGGAACCGTGTATTTTGCATACACTGGTTTTGCAACGGTACGACCGATGGATTTTACAAGCGGAACTTTTTCGATATGGGAAGGTACCGGAAACGAGGTTTTTAAGAGATGAAGTGCCTCTTCGAGGGAACAGAGGGTAAGATAACGCTTCACCATACAAGTATCACTATCGTCCTTTTTGTGATAGAAAATCCTTACGCTATATGAGTCGTTCTTAATAAAACAATTATTCGTTAACTTTGAGCTTTTATTAATGAGAGAATAATATATTTGTCTATTCTGGTTTCGTTCAACAGTGAAGATCGGCACGGCACTTATATTGTGGAAACAAACCTTCGAACCTCACCAAATAAGTCGGGTCCGATGGTTTTTTCTGTTTTACCCTTACCGTTTATTAAAAATTCCAAACTCGTTCAATGAAATCATCAATCCTGACATTTACCAGTTGACACGTTAACACAATTTTTAAGTAATCATCTACCGGGTGAGCGGACTGATTCAAACAAGTCGGAGAGCTTAACAATGCAGATAAAAGGCTAAAGGTTATTCATTATAACCCCATAACGATTCCATAATGAGTTTTTTATCCCTTGGTCTGGGAAAAGCACTTGCTTTAACTCTTGAACACATCAAGCCATTGCCGGCTGAAAATATTAACCTGGCTGAAAGTACTGACCGTATCGCGGCTTCAGATCTGTATGCACTTGTGAATGCCCCATCAATAGATTCTTCCTTAAAAGACGGATATGCAGTATTATCCCAGGATATATCTGATGCAACACCGGAGTGTCCTGTATCCCTGAGATTGGCCGGTCATCTCGCAGCTGGTGGCGAGAAGGACCTTGAACTGAGGCCGGGAACAACTATTCGCATTTTGACCGGCGCCCGGATCCCTGCAAGCGCCGATGCCGTCGTGTCTGAAGAATTTGTGAAACCGGAAGGCAATGATGTACTGGTCATGAATTTTGCAGAACCCGGAAGGAATATTCAGCCTCGTGGGAGAGATGTGGAATTCCGTACATGCATCTTAAAGCAGGGCCAACAGATATCTCCGGGAATTATCGGACTCATCGCTGCTGCCGGACACAGCATGGTTCCAGTCTTCAAAACCCCTAGAGTAGCTATCATCGGCACTGGTGATGAGATTGTTCTACCTGGAGAACCTCTTACAGAGGGAAAGCTCTATGCCAGCAATATCATGACAATCAACGCATGGTGTAAACGGTACAAGATGAAGACTCTCATAACTGTTGTAAACGATGACTTTGATACCATCTCCAATACGTTAAAAACAATATCTGCAGATGCTGATGCAATAATAACTAGTGGAGGAGCGTGGACAGGAGAATGAGACCTGGTAGCGCAAGTGCTTGAAGGTCTTGGATGGAAGGAATACTTTCACCGGATTCGTATTGGTCCGGGCAAGGCTGTCGGATTTGGTATGATCGACGGAAAACCCGTATTCATTCTGCCGGGCGGACCTTCTTCGAACCTGATGGGATTCCTGCAGATCGCTCTACCCGGCCTGCTTGCCCTCGCCGGTCATGCAAATCCTCACCTCCCTCGGATCAATCCCCGGCTTGCCGCTGATCTGGAGGGACGCGAGCGCGACTGGACCGATTTTTTCTTCGGCAGACTTGAAGAAGAGGAGGGTTTTCCGGTTTTTCATCCATTAAAAGGTAGCAGCCGTTTGCGAGTAATATCTGAAGCTGAAGCAATCGCCTCAATACCCGAAGGAAAGGAATATCTTTTAAAAGGGTCAGTAATTTCAGTTCAGTTGCTGAAATAACCGTCACCTCTGAAGTTACTTGATTAACGGAAAAATACAAGAAATTCGTATTTCTACTGGTAATATATTAATAATTGTCGCGTTCAAAAAAAATTTTTGATATTTTTTTTAAACGAAATATTAGCTTATTTACTACCACTCAATCCAATTTCTGGTATTGATTAAATTTTAAATTCATTTAACTTCATGTTAACTATATCGAATCTAATCTTCATCCTAATTTAATAAATTATATTTACTTTAGATGAAAATATTAAAAGGGTGTTAACTTATGAGTTTAAACAATATCGACACCAAGCAGGTGAAAGAGTTCAAAACGGAGATCCAGGCAGATCCCAATCAGGCGAAATTCACCGCACGGATTGAAGGAGACTGGCTCTTTGAAGAGGGAGGTTCACAGTTCCGTTCCACGGTGAAAGTGAAGGACGGAACCTATACCATGGAATCGAGCCATCCGAATTTTGCCGGCCCCGGGATTCGCCCCGGGCCTATGGCATTCGGTCTCTTCTGGTTTGCTGCATGTTACACCAGCACGTATGTAACCGAAGCAGCGATGAGGAATGTCCTGCTGAAATCCGTAAAGACGAAAGTAGAGGCTGATCTCGATTATACCGCACAGTTCGATCTTGGTGAAAGCCCACTCGTGAACGAGTACCGGGTCATCATGGAAGTGTCCAGTGATGCCACTGATGCACAGCTCAACGATCTCAAAGAATATGCGCTGAAGCGCTGCATGGGGATGTTCACGATCACCCACGCGATCAAGCTCAAACCAGAACTGAAGATAATAAGGTAGTAAATCCCATGTGGAAAAAACCAGACCCGGTGATCATCAGGAAACAGGCTGAGGCCTATTACCGGGACATGGATTATTATTGTTCGGAAGCGATCGTCAAAACGATCAATGACCAGTTCGGGATTGGCTATCCCGAATCAATTGTCAAATTGGCCTCAGGGTTCCCGATAGGTATGGGTGGATCAGGCTGTACCTGCGGGGCGGTTGCCGGTGGTGTTATGGCGCTCGGAATGGTGTTCGGCCGGACCAAAGCCAAAGATGGGCAGGTAAAGCACTGCATGGCGCTTGCACGCGAACTGCACGATAAATTCCGAAAGCGGCATGGTTGTCTGTGTTGCCGGATCCTGATCAAGGATATGGTGCTGGCCTCGCCAGAGCATATGGACCAGTGTGTCGCATTCACCGGTGAAGTCGCAGAAGAGACAGCGAAGATCATCATTCGGGAACTGGATACTTCTGGCTGAACAGATTGAAGAAAAATAAGGAGTAAAAATATGAGAGCAGAAAAGATGACCTATTTCGATTCGGTTATACCGAATGCATCGGCAGCGATCAAGAGCGTACGGGAACAGGGGAAAAAATTTGTTGGATTTTATTGTGTTTTTGCCCCGCAGGAACTCATTGTGGCTGCAGACGCCGTACCGGTGACCCTTTGTGCCACTAAAGAGGAACCTATTGCCGACGGGGAAAAGTACCTGCCGCGGAACTTCTGTCCATTGATCAAGTCTTCCTATGGATTTGCGATCACCGAGAAGTGTGCATTTTTCAATAACTCCGAGTTCATCATCGGGGAGACTACCTGCGATGGCAAGAAGAAGATGTTTGAGCTGATGGAGACGTTTAAGCCAACCGTCGTACTCGAAGTCCCGCAGAGTGCAAAGGGTGAGACCCAGAAGAAGTACTGGAGATCGGAAGTAGCACGCTGCAAACAGGAGATCGAGAAGCGCCTGGGTGTCACGATCACCGAAGAGAAGATGAAGGCCGCGATCAAGGAGCTCAACGAGCAGCGGGCCCTGATGCGGGAACTGGCGTCCCTCAATACAGCGATCCCAGCCCCCCTTTCGGGGATGGACATGCTTAAGGTTATGTGGGCCCGCAACTTCACCTTCGACAGGAATGCCTTCAACCAGCAGCTGAAGGACCTGACTACAGAACTGAAAAAGATGAAAGCGAACGGTGAAGGAGCATCCCCAAAGACCGCAAAACGCATTATCGTCACGGGTGTCCCTACGGGAGTCGGCGCAGAAAAAGTCCTGAAGATCATCGAGGAATCCGGTGCCGCGGTCGTATACATCGAGAACTGTTCCGGTATGAAGCAGTATCTCCACGATGTTGCCACGTCCGGTTCTCCACTTGACGCGATCGCTGACAAGTACCTTGAAACCCCCTGCTCCTGCATGAGTCCGAACACCGGAAGGCTTGAACTCCTGGCAAAACTTGCAAAAGAGTACCATGCGGATGGTGTCATCGATGTCACCTGGGTCGGCTGCCATACCTACAATGTCGAGTCCCGTGTGCTCAAGGACTATCTCGCGAAACACGGAAATGTGCCCCTCCTCCAGATCGAGACCGATTACTCGCAGGGAGATGCCGGCCAGATAAAAACCCGCGTCGAGGCATTTATCGAGATGGCAGAAAAACACTAACTCTCTTTTTTATCCCGATGCTCCCATGCGAGAAGCGCCGCCCCGATTGCCCCGGCGTATACTGCGTCGTGCGGGACAATGATGGGATGACCCAGTTCCAAAGAAAGCCTTTTTGCAATATCAGCATTTTGTGAGACTCCTCCGGTAAAAACAACCGGCGGTCCAGGATGGAGAGAGGCCACCATTGATGACGTACGCCGGGCGATGGATGCATGGAGACCGGCGACGATCGCATTCCGGGGCACTCCCTGGTGGATCAGGCTGATTACCTCTGATTCGGCAAAGACGGTGCACATAGCATTGATCCGGTGCGGTTCAGCACCGGCAGCGCAGGCTCCAAGGCTGTCTACGGGGATCCCGAGTGCCTGTCCCATTGCCGATAAGAACCTGCCCGTGCCTGCTGCACATTTGTCATTCATCACAAAGTCCTCAACATGCCCTTTTGCTGAAAGACGGATACCTTTGGCATCCTGCCCTCCTATATCAATAACAAACCGGCATCCCGGTACCAGGTGAAATGCACCCTTTGCGTGGGTAGCAATCTCGGTGAAGGTGAGAGTTGCGGTGGCAAGGCAGCGACGTCCGTACCCCGTCGTTGCAATGACGTACGGTGGCACGACAAGTCCGGCCTCCGCGCTCGTTTCGTCAAGGAGTGCAAGGGCGGTAGATTCCGGATCCCAGGAAACATCCATTCTCCTCGCGATATAAGAAGACCCGTTGTAAATAACGACTTTGGTGGTGGTGGAGCCCAAGTCAATACCGGCAACCACGCCGGAACTGTCATGTTTCGTTATGAGGTTTTGTGGCATGAAGACCGCTTCAGTTCAGAATTGTTCAATCGACCAGTCCTTCTCTCCCCGTCACACTCTGAGCTACGGTCTGAAAAATCCTGTTCCATCTTTTTTCCCTCTTTGTTTTCCTTTCCCGTCGGTTAAAAAAATAATATTCTCTGGTGGTTCGCCTGCACTCCCTGGGGGGGATTAAAAAACAGGTCTCCCAGTTCGTTAACTCCGATGTCGAGAACCGCAGTCATTTTCTTGTTTTTCGTAATACCTCGTCGCTGGAGTGAAGGCTGGAATACATATAGCTGGAGATTCTCGCTTCCGGCAACCACATTGATCACATCCTGGAGATTAAAGTACTTTGCATCCCTGCTCAACTGGTGGGTGCCGGAAAGTGTATACACCCCATCTTCTATGAAAATGACACGGGTCAGAATCCCATTATATGCACATGCGACCGCGAATGAAAGTGCACCGTATACATAGTCGGTTCCATAGGGAAAACGGGTTATAAGAATTGTAACCGGTGGCGAATCGACTTTTTCTTGTCCTGCAATTGCATTCGGCTGACCTTTTTTTTTCATCTGAATAGAGGCAGCATTTTCTCCCAGGATTAGGTGATTTCGGTCAAAACGGGTGATTATTTCATTAATATTCCTGATTTTGAAAGGTTTTATCATACAGGTCGAGATAAAAATGCCCTGACCATCATCCCACGTACTATATCCACGTGCAGTGGCACAACGGCTGCAGGCAATCATATGGCAATGCAGATTCCTTTTGGAGGCGAGATGAGCCAGATCTTCAAGACCCTTGCCGATATTGTCAAACTCAGTCGTATTCTGTCCGATATGCCCCATATGGATCCCATCAAGATACGCATAGAGCTCTATGCCAGCCTGAACTTCAAGAGCCGCAGCCAGGCACTGTAACGAGGACAGCGTTGAGCGGTGCATATATGGGGATTCGAGTACGAGATAACCGATAGTGCTGGGAACCGGCTGTTCGTGTTGCCGTGCAATTTTCACGACATCACGCCAGAACGACGTCTGTCCGTTTAAGCTCATGCTGTTGTGATCTATCAACTGGTCGGGATACTTCATTTTCAGGCGCTCAATGGAGATGCCCCTGAGATCAAGTTCCTGACGATCACAGATAATTCTCACCGAGGGTAGCAGGAGAATTTTTTCCCAGACCTGCTGTGTCTCTGGTTCTTGCAGGCTGTATAAGGCACCCCCGGTGATCAGGAATGTAAATACAGTATCGGTGAGTTTTACAGTATGACGCAGGGTTTCGGGAAATAACTTCACAAAGAAAAATTTCAGACTTTCATCGATCCAGCCGAGACGCTCCTGGGTTAAAGGCGTTCCGAGAAGAAAAAAATGGGATGTCATGACAGGGCTCTCTCACCATATTTTTCCAACCTGATTATTTATGGGTTATGTTAAACGTTTTCTGTTTTTTTCTGGTTAAACGGATCTCCTTATGGCGGAGTCAATCTTCTTTGAATTGATCTTCTTTAACTCATTCTCTGACTATGGACCCGGTCTTATTAAAAAAAATAATCCTCTATCGTATCTTCTGGTATCTAAAAAAAAGAACATACTGGGAATTTCGGGGAGTTTTTTTAAAAAATCAAAGAGCTGAATTTTCTGCAATTTTTTCCCGAACTTCTTCAGTATGCAGGACTTCATCGAAATTTTTACCCGTAAGGCAGTACCCTTGTCGATCGAGAGCATATACAGGGAATTTTTTGAATTCTTCTGGAACCGGTTGTGCCGTCAGTTTCTGGAAGTTGATGAGATCTTCCATTCGCAACCCCACCTTGTCACAGATCTCCTTGAGCTCTTTTATCCAGCGTTTGAGGTCCCGTACATCATTCCCGTCCCACTTGAAGATCTGGTATATCTTCATGTAAGCGTCCCGCTCAAGAATAATATGGGTGGAAGCCTTGTCAGATTTAAGATAGAATTCAAGGAACTGACGGGAATCTTTGATCTGCTGGGCAAACTCGTAAGCGGAAGCCCGGCACTCTTTTATTATCGTTTTAAATTCCTCCGGGCCCAGGTTTCCACCAAGTCTGGCGATTTCTGAGGAAAGTTCCTTTAAGTTGTCTTCTGTCTCCTTGAGATCACTGATCATATCCGCAAACTTCTGGTTGAGCTCCACCCCAAAAAAAGCCTCCATATATTCGGACTGCTTTGTCATATGTACACTATAAGTAACTATTAACTATAATTATTTGTTAATCAGGTATCTCTATTATTTGACGCGATAAAATCTACTCCGTTATGTCAAGACGCATGCCGATCAACCAGGGCCTTTACACCAAGGGAGGGATCATCACTGAACGCGATCCCGATTTCTGTATTGTCAGGCTCCGTATTCCTGCCGGGATGATATCCCCTGCCCAGATGAAGGAGGCCGGTGCAATTGCTGAACGATACGGTGTTGAACAGATTCACCTGACAACCCGCCAGACTATGGAATTCCCTCACATCGATCCTTCACAGTTGGAAGGGCTTCTTTCGGAACTTGAGGCGAACGCTACTCCGCTTGGGGCTGAAAGGGAAGAGGTCGTGAACGTTACTGCCTGTATGGGGACACGCCACTGTAAGTTTGGCATAATTGACAGTATTGCGCTTGCAAAGGAGATCGACAGAAAATTTTTTGGAAAGGAACTGCCGGTTAAAGTGAGGATTGCAATATCTTCCTGCCCGAATGGGTGCGAGAGCGAAAGGCTCAATGAGATCGGAATCACCGGTATCCGGAAACCAATCCGGGATCCCGGGCTTTGTACCGGTTGCGGCACCTGTGCACATTACTGCCGGGAAAAAGCTATCTGGGTAGAAAACGGGATAATCGTTCTGGACAAAACAAAATGCATGGACTGCGGTTTCTGTATTATGTCCTGCCAGTTCCAGATACTGCAGGGTGAGGAGCCGGAGTATCGTATAACGGTTGGAGGGCACCGTGGCAGGCACCCAAAGATCGGGCGATACCTAATCACCGTCAAAACACAGGAAGATGTAATCCGGGTTGTAGAAAAGATCATCAACTGGATCTATCGCCAGGCCTCTGCCGGAAGTCTTCTGCCGGAACAGCTTGATGAACTGGATTTTGACGAGTTCAAGAAAACGATAACTGCGCTGGTGCAGTAAAAAAGGAAAAATAACTTTTTTAAAAAAACATTCAGGCAAGTGTCCTGAGGCCGGCCAGCCGTTCAGGCATTTGTTTGCGGTAGTACGACTTTGCGACACCGCATACCGGGCATTTCCAGTCCTGGGGCAGTGCAGAGAAATCAGTACCGGCTTTTACAAACGGACCGGCAGCCTGTGGCGTTCCTGGTTCTCCGACACCCGTCAGCAGTATCGTGTACTTTTTCGTTTCTCCTTTTGCCGGGTCATAGATATGACCACACATCCTGCAAATGTACGTGTCCATTTGATAGCCTCATTTCTTCTTATTGCTGATTTTAATGAGTTGATATTATCTTTTGCTCCTTATTAGTGTATTGTATTTAACGACGATGTTTTCGTTAATTTCAGGTATGGTACCCCTGGATAGCCGACCAGTATATATGAGAATTTATGAGGTAAATATACCGCAAAACCGAAAAATGACCCACCAGGAAGTTAATACTGTTAAAGCACGGTTTTTAGATCGTTCACTTTATAGAATATCCGTTCATTACCGGATCCGGAGAGAATCAGGAATCCTGGATAAAAACCGCCATGAGAAAACCTGCCTGTTTCGGGTAAAAAAACACACTCAATCAGGCTGAACAATTGACAACCAGATCTCAGCACTGTACCACGAAGAAAAACGATTTTTTTCCTTATTTTGAAACAACTCTTAAAGCCTTTTGGAACTATGTACTTTTGGGGATTTTCTGGGAATTCCGGAAAATCTTCAAAGTGGGAACATGTCGTGAGCTCTTCTCCGGCACCAGACCGGCAGGTCAATAATCAAGGGAACGATAGAAAAGGAGAGTGTCCGAATCCTCTCCTATAGCTGGTCTAAAATGATGGCAACAATGAGCAGGGTGTTCGAGGTTAGAACCTGCTGCACGTACGGACTTTTGCACCCATATCGGGTAAAAGATGTTCGCCTTCTATTGATAAAAAAACTATGTTTAATGGAAATAGTTAATTATTAAGGAAATATTTCGGGAAAGAAAAATAAAGTGCCCCACGGAAAAATTCTTCTCTATGTCTTCAGTTCAGGAGGAATCAAAAAATGACTATCCGAAAAAAAGAAATAAGGAGAATAGTTATTTTTTCAGGAAAATTTTTCCATACACTGGTTCGCCCTTTCTCTTGGGATGGCGTTCGCCGAGGTCACCAATATATTCGGCGAATGTTGCCTTGGTTCCATCAACTTCAAGATCTATATCTTTGGTGTATTTGAAGCCGGGCATCATCAACCCGATCTTGCCAAAAACAATGACCTCTCCTTTAACCATCTGGCCACCGACACGGCGGTTAACATCGCCCTTAATGACGATCCTGCCACCTTCAGCATGGGTGGCTATATGGACATCGGCATTTCCTTCGACAATTAATTCACCCCCGTTCATAAAGGTGCAGATATCCGAGCCTACGTTGCCCTTGACCCGTATGGTGCCCCCCTGCATTCCCCGCCAGTCGCCCCGGTATGAAGCGCCAAGGTAGTTGCCGGCATTGCCTTCAATGATGAATTCTCCTCCCTCCATACCCAGACCGCAGAAGGAGTGGACATCTCCTTTGACAACCAGTTTGCCTCCTTTCATCCAGCCGGCAGTATACATATCCGCACTGGAATTGATGAGGACTTCGCCGGCGGTCATTTTGATCCCTATATATTTCATCTTGGAGCAGTCGCCATTGAGAATAATCTGGGTCTCTGCTGCTGTTGCTCCTGCCTCACCGGCAATGGTGAAATACTGGCCGAGTGTTGTGTCTTCTTTTCCCTGGTATGCCGGCAGTTGGCCAATCTCGTCTGCCTTTTTTCCCGCAAACGTGTCCGGTGTGATATTCTCGCATTCCAGATAAAGTTCCGGTGCCTGTTTCACCGTCAGTGTTACTGTCTTCATTTTCTTGTCACCTCATTGGGTTGCATCCACTGCAATCACATGGGGATGCGGCGCATAGCTGTCGGGAACGGAGTAATTAGCCTCATTCACACTGTAATATTTGAGGAATTTCTCTTTCACATCATGCGCTACCTGCTTATTCGCATTGACTTTTACATCTACCCAGAACGTCCGTTTGTTGCCATTATCGACAACGACCCCGTCTTTGACGCAGATCTTCCCGTCTTTGAAGAGGTATGCAACTCCCGAGAATGCCTTTTCGATCTCCTCGGGATCTGATGGCATTTTATCAGGGTTGATATTGTAAATGGCAATGTCGGCATTCATGCCCGGCTTGAGTCCGCCGTAGTCCTTGCCCAGGCCGAGTGAGGATGCCGGACCCGCACGGGTCATTGCTGCAAGTTCGTAGAGCGTTATCTCGCGGTCGATCTCTGATATAGTAGTGGCACTGATGACCTTATCGGCATTCTTGAACGTGTTGAGTCTCTCGTCGCGTGCCTTCTTGCTCATCAACCACTTGATAACGCGAGGGTACCGGGTGAACGGCCCAGCGTTCGGATGGTCGGTCGTGATGAAGCATCGCATGGGGTCCTTTGCATAGAGTGCCAGCTCAAGCCCGATTGCCCACTGGATGGCACAGACCTTGATGTCGGGACTGTAGATATAGGGAACAACGCCGGCTGCAGTCTCCAGTTCAACGTCCACGTTTGCCCATTTCAGGTGGTTGAGTCCGCCGAGGTGATGTTCAAACGGACCGTCCGCGGTCATCGTTGTTGTCTCATCAAGGGTGACGTTACCGGTGTCGATGGTCAGGTTATCCTGCCGGTTAACGTAGTCCATGACTTCCTTTGCCTTGGACTCGAAGTTACCCCAGTTGTCTCCGCCATAAGAATGGAACTGGAGGTGGGTCTGGTGCATTACCTGTTTTCTGCCGAAATTGTTCCTGGCCTTGAACCCTTCTGCAAGTTTAAGGGTGTCCAGGGTGGTCTGGTAGCACCCGGGATTCCCAAGGTTGTTTCCATGGATATGGATTGAGTGAGGGAGGCCAAGATATTCGTTTGTTTCGATGAGACCGGTAATAATCTCTGCCGGGGTGATATCGAAATAGGGAACCGGGTCATTTACCGAGAGACAGTTCAGTCCCCATGCCCAGGCTTCAGTTCCGCCCGGGTTGACAACCTTAATCCCGTATCCCTTGGTCTGGTTGAGTGTCCATGCAACATAAGCCGCGTTATTCTCTATTTCATGGTTCTTGAGATATTCCAGCATGAACCAGTTGTTCCCGAAAACCGGGAGTGCCGCTTCATCAATAATCGGGGTATCGTGGATCTCTTCGTGCACATGGCGTGCATAGAGTGGAGGCATTGCTGCCTCCATCGCAAATGTGTATCCCATGCGGGCGTACTCGTACCCGGTCTTGAACACTGTCGGGATGGATTTGCCGCCTTCAATCCTGGTCATGCCAGGTGTCTTGTGAGAATCGAAGAGCTTGTCCTCGGGACGGTACCAGCGGCCCAGGTTAACCTTTGGCCCGGCAACATGTGCGTGGATTTCCATCGCTCCTGCCATGATCGTCTTGCCCTTGGCATCGATCTGTTTTGCCGACGGAGATACCGAAGAGGTCTCAACAATTTTTCCGTCTTTTACCGCGATATCCTTCTTATCGCCCTTAATGCCCTGGACCGGGTCAAAGACGTGGCCGTTTTTAATGATATATTCCGACATTATTGCGCCCCCATGAGCTGGTCAACCTTTGCATTGATCTTTGTCAGCAACTCCACATCAGTCAGCATGCCATCAGGAGCATCGACGACCTTCCTTGTCTCGATGGGCACATTATCCATACGATAAGCGCACCCGCCAGTTTCGATTCCTACCAACGCTACAGGTATATGAATGTCAGAGATCTCGGTCGACATGTTAATGTGCGGGTCAACGGTCACGGTTGGTTTCTTGGACATGCTGACGACCGCATCGATCGGGAAATGAGCGCCCGGATCAGTGGCGATATTGAAACAAGCTTCCACTTCGTTTCTTACGAGGAGATCAACGGATGTTGTCTCGCCGGTCTGGTAGCGGGCCTTGGTCCTGCGGGAGAGATCAACTGCATACGGGAACCCATACTGCCAGGAAAGTACCTGTCCGGACCCGGTCACGTTCCAGTGTCCCCTCATGGCAATGATCGAAAACTTTGTGACATCATTCATGTCGCGGGTCAGGTTGATTGCAATATCAATATTGTGATTCCTACCCAGCGTATGAGTGAGGCCCATCCCGAAGAAGATTACGCCAAACCTGCCCTGTTTCAGTTCGTCAACGACCTGGTAGATCTTTTCCTTGGGAACTCCTCCGATGGTGTCAGGCAGTGCTTCTCCCCGGGCTGCTGTACGGAATGCATTGAGGAGTTCGTAGTCATACCCCTGCTGTATCTGGATGAATTCATCTGCAACACGTGCGGTATCCGTGTACCGGCAATCTACACAGTATATCTTACGGCCCTTGTGTCCTTTGACGGTAAAGAAACCCCGGGGGAAAATGGAGTACCGCGACATGTGGCGCGGGTGGGCATGAGCCGGGTTGCAGCCCCAAAATACGATGCGGTCTGCACGGTTCTTGACTTCACCAAGGGTGCAGCTCGGTATACCGACATCCTGGATCGCAATCAGCGATGACCCATGGCAGACCGTTGCACAATTGTCGACAACACCGCCGACTTTTTCGGCAATTTCGTGTCCCACGCTCATTGCCTGGCAGCTGGTGGATGCCCACCCGTACATCAGGGTCTTTTTGGACTTGACCAGCATGTTTGCCGTCCAGTCGATCGCTTCGTCGTAGGAAATCTCCTTAAACGTCCCGTCAGGCTGACGCTTGCGGGGCCGGGTGATCCTGCCGGGGAGACTCGTATGGTTGAACTTCTCTGCTCCGATTGCACAGGCATTGCGGACAGAGAGTATTTTCTTATTATCGTCTGATACGGTCACTTCGAGATCATCGCAGAGTGTCCCGCAGAACGGACAGGTTACATCAGTTACAACTTTTGGCATCGAACATCACTTCCTTAAAAGACCACAGGCATCCTTGACTACATCCACTGCGCTCATGATCGGTGCATTCATAGAGACTTCAACATTCACCGGGAACCCTTTGAAACACGGTTCACCGGTAGAATACGTATATGCCGGAACTATCCTGTTCGCCCAGGGTCCCATCGGGATGTGGCAAAGGCCCGGATAGAGGTCCTGCCGGGTTTCGACTGCCTTGACAATAACGCTCCCGACTGAGCTGGTGACTTTGACGTTGGTGTTCTTCCAGATGCCGAGTTTTTTGAAATCATCCGCGTGCATCTCAATGATTGAGCAGGCATCGAAGTATTTCTGGGACGTCTTACCCGCTTCCATACCGACACCCTGCTTGATGGTCCGGCATGTAATCATGTTAAGTGTAATCTTGTCTGTCATAGGTTCTCCTCGTGATTTTAATCGAATGCATACAAAATCGAGTCAGATTCCTCATTGCCTACTTTCAGGTGTGCAATGGTGGGTAACAATGAACGGTTTCAGCACATTCTGTCACTGAATTACGCACCATATTCAGGTCTTCTCCCTTTCCAGAAAGGGTGATCACGTCCATAGGACAAGCTTCGACACAAACGCCGCAACCGGCACAAAGCTCATCTTTGAAATCAAGACTGATTGCTGCACCGTCCTGAACCACGTAAATCTTTTCCTTCGATGCAATTGAAGAAGGATCAACTGAGTGTAGCTCGAGGGCATTAACCGGACAGGCGGCAACACAATTACCGCACCCGGAACATCGTTCAATATTAACATGTACTGAAAACGCCATACATATCACAAACGGATTTGCCTAATTTTAGAGTTAATTTTGCCCTGTAATAAAATATTGTTAATTTTTCAGACGGTAAATCATAATTATTTAATCTCATCAGGTCAATTTTGTGAATAGTTAACTTATATCCCGGTTTTTCTCAACAAATTAACAATCGACGAAGAAAAAATCGGAGACAATACCGGTTATCCTTCAGGAAATGTTGTATAAATTCCCTTTGAATATTTTTGAAATTTTTTTATTGGAACAATGAATGATTACGCGCAGATTATCCAGTTCACTATTTTTTTTAATGACCATTTGTGAATCGTGAGAAAATCCTATCTCTTTTTAACACTCTGAAAACTATTTCTGTCATTTTATTACCCGGCAAACTCTCAATCCGGGATTTCAGAAGAGGATCTCATTTCAAGCCCGATAACTGCAATGAATAGCACCAATCAGAATTAATAACGGAAGGGGAAAAAAGATCCAGTCGATTATTGTAGCAAAGGACTTCTCCAGTATTGCCTCACTCTGGCATTGGGGGCAGGAAGTTTTTTAAAATTTCAAAGTTCCCCATTAGCAACCGGGACACCCCCCTAAGGACAGCAGCATTCATCATAACTGGTCTATAGCGTGGTAACCATCCCGGAATAATTTCTGAATACCAGGATTTTCCTCCAGAAACCTGTGAAGTGTTAAACACTCTAATACGATAACGCCCAATAATATGTCGATGCGCTGCACAATTCTTGCCAGCGGTAGTAAGGGCAATTGCGTTTTTCTCGAAGGGGAGAGCGGGGCACTCATCCTTGATGCAGGCCTGAGCGCAAAAGAGACGTTCAAACGGCTGGAAAATGCGTCGCTGGATGCCGGACTAATTAACGCAGTGCTGGTCACCCATGAGCACGGTGACCATACAAAAGGACTCGATGTCTTCGTCCGCCGTCTCAGTGTCCCGGTCTACGCTACCGGCGGGACACTTGAGGATTTCCTTAACCACCGCCGAACCTCAGATAAATGCATAGAGAGCCATGTATGTCGTTATAACGAGCGGTTTGAGATCAGGGATTTTTTGATCGAGCCCTTTGCCACATCGCATGATGCAGCCGAGCCCTGCGGGTTCATCATCCGGGAAAACGGCTTAACGCTGGGTTACTGTACTGATACCGGTGTCATAACGCCACATATGATTGATCTGCTCAGGCACTGCGACGCTATCATTCTCGAGAGCAATCACTGCCCGGAAATGCTCCAGAACGGTCCTTATCCTGAATCGCTGAAACGGAGAATCCGGTCCAAACGGGGGCACCTGTCCAACACTGCCGCTGCACATTGCCTCCGGGTCATGGGAAAAGACGTCCCCCAGGTCATCCTCGCCCACATCAGCGAAATGAATAATACTCCCGGGAGGGTGATGGCAAGCGCCCGCGAGGGGCTCGGGCTCTTTTATGACGAGAAGACGATCATTATCGCCTCACAATGCGGGACGTCCTGTACTTCACCTCAGCAGATAAAACTATAGTACATCGACAGGAGAATTCCTTTTGTCAAATCATGGAGTGCCGGAATCTGATGAGAGGTTGTTTCTTTTTTAGACCGGGAAAAATCAACAGAAAATTCCCCTGTCTCTTTCGGGGCTTTTGCACAGGCTGCCATCGCCCGCCGTTGCAGAACCACATACTCATGATTCATCAGGAAAAGGAAATACGATCATTATAGAAAAGAGCTGAGCTGGATGCGGGCGGAAAGGCACCGTCTCTTCCTGATATTCTTCAGATGATATATGGTTGAAAATTAGCATTTTCCGGAGAGATCCGCATTCAGCTGTCTTTAACTTTCAGGAGCTTAAGACAGTACTGGTCAATCGAGTCAAGCATGGCTTTTTTTGCCTGTTTGACTTTCTTTTCTTCGTCCGATAGAAAATCACGCATCACGTACTCGAGTAGCGTAACATAGTAATGGTGAAGGCCAAAGGTCACTTTTATCTCTTCTAAACAGGCGTGGGCTTCATATTGTCTGCCGCTCATCATCTCAAAAGCAAAATCAAGAAGAACGAGCGCTCGCTGCGGAATTTTTTTGCCTATCGCCATCTTCCTGAATGCATGAAAGACCTCTTCGCGGGTCGTGATGATCGCCAGATTAAGCCCATAATAGACCGGTTCAAGTTCCTCGGGGTACTGCTGGGTCATCTGCTTTACAACGCCTGCCACACCGCCGGCATCACGGTTTTCGAGTTTTTGCCGGTATGATTCCCGGAGGAAGTACATATCATGATAGAACCGCTCGGTCGCTACCCCTAAAAGTTCCTCCCTTATATCCTTTCTCCCGTCCTTTGTTGCCTTCTCGATCCCAATCCGTAAAAAATCACGTTCTTCAGGGAACCATTCAAGTGCCTTTTTCAGCATAAACCAGAAGACCTTGTTTATGACAGGATCATCGCCAATACCCATCTCCCTGAGCCGGTTTGTGGGCGGGTTTAACCGGACCAGCTCGATCATCTGCTCACGGGCGGCAAGTGCCTTGGGCGTGGGGCCCCGGGCGAGTTCTTCAGGACCGGTGGCTATACCCTGCGGAGGAGAACTCATAAAGTAACAGTACGCCAGCGCCGGGCTGATGAGTGCATCAATATTCCGGTATTTTTTTAACTGTTCAATCGCTTCGGCGTATTTACCGTTATTGATCATCTTCATACCGAGCACAATCTCGTAAAAAGCTTTGCCGGTTTTCCTGCGTTTGTTCCGTTCAGCGTAGTCAAACAGCTTCTCAACGAACAGGAGATCTTCTGAATTCTTACTCGCGTCCAGCACATGGAGCGTTATACCATCAATGAAGCGGTCATACAGCTCGTCATTTACGACCGGGAGTGCTTTTTCCAGTGTGGTAACGACATACCCGAAAAAAACGGGGATGTTTGCATCGATTTTATCGCTGTTTTTCTCGATATAGTCAAAAAAATCCTTTTTTATCTGGTTGAGTTTAACCCTGACGATTGCATCGGGCTGCCACTCTTCTTCCATACAACAGAGTCACATCTTCGGGTTATAAATTTGTTTACGGTTCACACAGGAAAATACCAGATTGGGATTTTACTATAAATCCGGAGATATTGAAAGCGTTTCTTTGGAAAAGAGACAGCACAATGTTAATGCGTGCGTCTGAACAACATCTCAAACGAAAAGATCATGAACTTTGAGGACTTTGCCCGGGCCTGTGAAAAACTTGAAGGGACTTCGGGACGTCTCGACATGATAGACATAATCAGTCGTATTCTTCCCGGCCTGTCACCCGATGACCTCCCGGTATTTGTCCGGTTTATCATGGGACGGATCTTCCCGGACTGGAGCTCAAAGAAACTTGGAATCGGTCCGAACCTGTTGTATGTTGCGATCGGCTACGTTGCCGGGATAAAGAAAGAAGAGGTGATCGAAAAGATCAACAGGACTGGAGACGCGGGGCTGGCAATTGAGGAACTGCTGTCGATCAAATCACAGACAACATTTTTCCGCGAAGACCTGGACATAGTCCGTGTTTATGCCGAACTTATCGCGATCGCTGATATGGAGGGGAAGAAGTCCCAGCGGGAGAAGCTGCAGGCAGTCCAGAGACTGCTTGCCAATGCACGCCCGATTGAAGGGAGGTATCTTGCAAGGATCATGCTCGAAGAACTCCGTATCGGTGTGGGTGAAGGAAGCGTCCGGGATGCAATTGCCAAGGCATTTGCGGTAGACCGCGACCTTGTCGAACATGCAATTCAGGCACTCAACGATACTGGTGAAGTTGCACGGCTCGCCAAACTTGGTCCGGATGCCCTCCGGGATGTACATATCACCCTGTTCCACCCGGTGAGAATGATGCTCGCGCAGCAGGGCACAATCACGGACATGATCAAAGAGCACGGGCAGATCGCCGCGGAGTACAAATATGACGGTTCACGTTTTCAGTTTCACAAAAGGGGTAACCAGGCGAAGTTGTATTCCCGCAGGCTCGAGGACGTTACCGGTTCACTCCCGGACGTTATCGAAAAACTGCTTTCCGCAACTGACCATGATGTTATCATCGACGGGGAAGTCATCGCCATTAAAGATAATAAACCCATGCCGTTCCAGTCTGTTCTCCGCAGGTTCCGGCGCCGGCATGACATCGCCGGAGCGCAGGATGCGATCGAAATAGTGCCCAATATATTCGATATCCTCTGTCTTGATGGCGAGACCCTGATCGACCTCCCTCTCTCTGAACGAAGGAAGCGGCTTGAGCAGGTATTGAAAAGGTATATCGCTCCCCAGGTAGTCAGCAACGACCCGCTGGAGATTGAACGGACTTATAAAACTGCCCTGGATGCCGGGCATGAAGGGATTATGATCAAGGTTCCTGCATCCCCGTATTCCCCGGGACAGCGGGGGAAAAACTGGATCAAGATCAAGCCTGAGGTCGATACGCTTGATCTGGCAGTAATAGGCGGGGAATGGGGAGAAGGGAAGCGGGCCCATGTGTTTGGGTCATTCCTCGTTGCCTGCCAGGACGCAGGAAAACTCGTCCCGCTCAGCAGGGTGGCAACCGGACTGTCGGATGAACAACTCACAGAAGTCTATGAACTGCTGAAAGACCGTGTTATCAAAAAATCCGGAAAAGAAATGAGCTTTGAGCCGGGCCTGGTGTTTGAAGTAGGCTATTCAGAACTCCAGACCAGCCCCACGTACGAAGCGGGTTTTGCGCTCCGTTTTCCCCGGTTTATCCGGATCCGGGTCGACAAGGATGTTACTGACATCGAAACCCTCGACAGCATAAAGGCACGTTACCAGAGGCAGTCAAAATCAGCTCAGGCGTACCAGGCTTAAAAAAGCTGTGCTTTCATGTGGATATGGATATTTACTTCGTAATGCACCCATCCACTTTGCCAGATTCATAACCTGGACTTGACAAAACCCAATAGTTGTTCTGCTCCCGGAATTATCACTCTACGATGCATATTGCAGGAATGCAAGGATAAAATAATTCATACCAAGGATTTCAGAAGCAGGAAGAAAAAATTTCTAATGAGGTCTCCCGAGCCCCAGCTTGTTGTGTTCTACAAAAAAGGGTATGGACCACCGTATCGCATCGTTTCTAAATTCTGGATAACTTGATCGCCGGAGTCTTTATTATACGATGTCCCCATTCCGAAGCTGGGATCTTCCATCCCACATCGTAACGGGCACCGCATTCAGGACAGATCAAAATTACCCGGTAGAGTTCTCGCGTTGATTTAACCGGATCTTCCTTGTTTGCATGTGCGTTTACAAATGAGGTATGAAACCCGAGTTCATAACCGCAATCGGGGCATTTTCGCAGTTCCTCCTCGATTTTTATGATTTTAATTTCGCTCAGAGCCGGCATATTAACCACCTAATGAGAAGTACGTCCGGGTCACGGTATTAAGCTTGCCTGCGCTCAGCTGCTGCATGGATAATTCCGGCTGCATTTTTTCTGCCGTTGATTTCAGGGTGAGTTACACAGAAAGGGCACGGGCAGCATTTCGCCGTCTCTGCGATTTTTTTCTCCAGTTCCCCGAAGGTAACCTTTCTCCCATCGACAGATCTTCCTGCGCCCATATCCACAATCTTTTTTGCATTGTTCTGTTGTTCAGGATGGTTCGGGTCCATGATGACCAAAACTGGCTTTTGAAAGGCCATTGCTTCATGCAACGTCGTAAGTCCGCCGTGCACAATGGCAATTTTTGCCCTTGCAAGATGTTCATAAAGATTCTCTACATACCCATGAGACACAAAATTTTCAGAAGACTCCGGCAGAACAGGCCCGGTATAAAAAACATCAAAAAAGAGGTCTTTGCGCCGGTCAGCAATAGTTTTTAACATCTGGTACATCGGGAGTTTGTAGGGTTCCCCCCCAAAACTGGTAAAAATTGTTTCCTTTGAAAAGACGTACCGTTCCGGGTCTATATCAAAAAACGGACCCGTGAAAGTGTACCGGTTTTCCTCGCCACGCGGTACCACAATATTGTATTCACTGATCGTATTGGGTGCCGGGTAATCGGGGACGATTACATGGTTGGCTAACCGGATATACCTGCCAATAAGAAAATTGAGGGCCTGCCAGACCGGGTTGGTTGCCCCGTTAATGCTGTTGAAATGGTTCTGGTTTGTGATAAAAACGACAGGTGTCTTTTCAATCCTTGCTGCAATCACACCGCCATACATGGTGTCGCACACAACACAATCGAACTGGTATTCTCTTATGAGCTGTCTCACAGTCAAGGCAGATCGTATCATATCAGGAATAATCCATTTTGAGTACCAGAGCGTCTTTCTCAGGCTGAAAAAACCATTCTCTCCTTCAAGACGTACTTCGCGGTGTGCCGGGTGAAGGTTACTGCACTTGTGCTGTTCCATAAAAGCGGATGATTTCCCGTACCCGGCAAAATGGACGGAATGACCCTGCTGTTGCATGAAATGACCGAGGTGAAGACATCGGGACGCATGTCCGAGTCCTTCACCACAGACAACAAAAAGGATCTTCATTCAGGTTCCCGTTTTAAAGAATATGATCTGATGAATGATGAAATTTTACTTTCATTTTGTCAGTCAGCCCGAAAGGGTTAGCACCAGATGCTGCCTCTTCGGGTGATAATGCTCCACACACAAGTATAAAGCAACAATACCGGTCTCAGAAGAATGACGATAACCGCCCTCCGGATAAGTTGTATAACCGTGGGATCAACAGTGGCCTGATCGGCCAGGATCTCATAAGACACCCGGGTATTCCTCCTTTTTTGAGCGGAACGATCATTTCATCTCAACATATTGTTCTCACCAGTAATGTCACGAGAAGAAGATTGACCGGATCCAAAGAATCAAGACTGCCGGGGATTCAAGGCATAAGGGGATATATAAGCATGACAGGAAATGCAGAAACCGTCAAGAAAGCTACATTTGGTGCAGGCTGTTTCTGGGGCGTTGAAGCAGCATTCAGCAATATAAAAGGGGTTATATCAACTGCAGTTGGTTACATGGGCGGGACGTTCAAAAATCCGGGCTATAAAGATGTCTGCACGGGTCAGACCGGGCATGCAGAAGTCGTCCAGGTAGCCTATGATCCCCAGGAGGTCAGCTATGAACACCTGCTCAAAGTGTTCTGGTCGATCCATGACCCGACACAACTGAACAGGCAGGGCCCGGATATCGGTACAAATTATCGATCCGTAATTTTTTATCACGATGCAGAACAGGGAAAACTCGCAAGAAAATCAAAAGAGAACATGGAAGTTTCGGGTGCATTCGGGTTTGGAAAAATAATGACAGAAATACTCCCGGCACCGGAATTTTACCGGGCCGAAGAGTACCACCAGCAATATCACAAAAAGCATGGCGGTTCGTGCAGGATTTAGAGGTGCATGGCTGGTTTGATACGAGATCCGGGTTATTTCAACAGTTCCCGGTGATAAAGAAAACCCGGGTTTCCTTTTCCCATGCAGATCACTTCCGGTTTTTCTTTATTCTTTTCCCGCTTTCTGACCGGGTCAAGGGTCCGGTACCTTCCTGTTCCATCTCTTCTTTTGCGGCTATGAGCGCTTCCTTACTCCCAGTGCTTATAATGGGGTACAAAAGGTTCAGCTGATCGAGCGTTGAGGAAATTATTGAGGTTACCGCCAGACGGGTAAACCATTTATGATCGGCGGGGATGATATACCATGGTGCGGTGGGGGTGCTGGTGTTGACGAGCATCTCCTGGTAGGCAGCCATATATGCGTCCCAGAATTTCCTCTCTCCGATATCCGATGCTGAGAACTTCCAGTTTTTCTCCGGTTCCCCGACTCGTTCCAGGAACCGCTTCTTCTGGACATCTTTGGAAATATTGAGAAAAAATTTCAGAACCATGATACCATTATTCACCAGGTATTTTTCAAAACAGTTGATCTCTTCATAACGACGGTTCCAGATATTTTTATCCTTTAGCTTGGCAGGGATCTGCTCCCTGTCGAGAAGTTCGGGGTGGACCCGGACAACCAGAACCTCTTCATAGTACGAGCGGTTAAAAATCCCGATATTTCCCCTCCTCGGCAGGGCACGGGCATGCCGCCACAGGTAATCGTGATCGTGTTCTTCAGCACTCGGTTCCCCGAAACCGGTGACCTCGACTCCCTGGGGGTTCACACCGGACATTACGTGTTTGATCGTACTGTCTTTGCCGGCAGCATCCATGCCCTGCAGGATGATCAACAGCGCGTAGGTGTTCTGGGCCCACAATTTATCCTGGAGACCTGCAAGCAGCTGGATCCCCTTTGCTATACTCTCCTCAGTCTCCTCTTTTTTGGAGAAATCACCGGTATATCCGGGATCGTAATCCTTGTGAAGGTCCAGTTTCCTGCCCGGCGGGACAAGAAACGTATCCTGAAGTTTTTCTATCCGGTCTTTCATAATGCTCAGTAATTTTTGATTATGGCAGTTCTGCTGGATGAATCCTTTGGTTGGGTTATCCTGAATAACGTTATGGGACACTTTTGTTAATCGGTTGAGCTGGGTTATCGAGTCTTTCAACAATCCCTGTCATCAAACTGAATGGAAAAACAATTGAGAAGGATCATATGAGTAAAAAATATCCGGAAATCAGTCCTCTTTTTTTAATCAATTCCGTCCCGATTATTGTTTCTCCATTCGGCATCCTGCTCGTCAAAGTACGTTTCAAGATAGGTAAGGGTCTCAAGATCGACATCTGCGAAGGTATGAGCCCCGATCTCAAACGGGTTATCCATATCACGGATAAGGAGCAACAGGCCGATCAACATACTGGTGATTACGGCAAAAATGATTGTCCCTTCGGGATAGGGGTCGATTTTAACAAATAACAAGATAAGAATCACGCCGGCTGTTGCGATCTCCGCAAGAGCATATGCCGCCGGGATAAAGTCCGTCCGGATGATAACATCTATCCTGTTGGTCATCCTGTCGATTCCTCCCAGTTCGTTACGCAGTTTTGCGATCAGCGGGGGGGCGACATTAAGGTAAGACAGTGTCCTGATATCTTTATTAATTTTATTCATTTCGCGGTTGATATCGGGAAGGTTGAAGCTGTTTTCCTCAAAGCAGGTGTTGATGGCCCGTAGCAGATCCCGTACATGTGACCTTAACACCTGAGCCGGGGTTTCATCAGTGAGCGGAAGCACGCGACTGTCGTTGTAGAGGGCTTTGAGGAACGCGGCCAGATCTCCACCGGCCTTCTCGCTTTCCTTGAAGTCGGTGAACGTGCCGGTGAAAATGATCGCGATCGTGAAGATCGCACCGCTTATGAATGCGCCGACCACAGGGTTGATGGGGATTGTATCGTACCCTGATATGTCGATCACTGTCCTTGGCACGAGGAGAATGAGCATTATAATCACTGCCTTGAGCATAATGCCCCACTTCTTTTTGAACTCCATATCCATATCATGTAGAATTCGCTTTCATCAATTTTAGGGATATAGTCCGGGCTCTGACCCGATCGGAAAAAATCGGGTGGAGGTAATGGCAATCCAGATTTTCCGAATGTATCATATGACCGGAAACCAGAGGGAATTCTCCTGAACAGGAATGGTCACGGAATTTATGATTTGATAAAAATATACAGGAACAACAAAAAAGAGCATCAGATTCTCAGGTTCCCTAACCAAATGATTTTCTAGTCACTTCAACAAAGAGATTCTACTGCATGTTAAGCGGGTAGATTGTTTGTGACACTGCGCCATTGTATGGTTATTTCCCTTATATTCCTCACGCTTATCCTTGTAGCTGGCTGCATCGATACCTCTACTAATAACCCACCGTTACCGACAATGAGTACTATTCGGATACCCGGAGGCAACCCTTCGGATACGTCTGTCCTCCAGATCTTCGGCGATGTAACCGGCCAGGGAATACCCGGAGGCACGATAGACAATATCACCTTTACCCTCGGGCTTGCCGATGTCCATGATTCAGTCGATATGGAAAATCTTTCCATTGTCTATGCTGACGCGATCAGGACCGAAACTCTCCGCCCGGTTAATGGCTCTCATGGAAATCCCCCCCGGGGTTACTGGGGGATCGTAAAGGTGGAAAACGAAATAGGAAATCCCAACAACCGACTCGATAATGAAGAGCGGTTTACGATTACGATAAATCCCACGGCTCCGCTTGTTCCCCGGCAGTTTATCACCATAGATATTAAACCCCAAAATGGCCGTTCTCTTACGATTAGACGAGTGGCCCCACCAACTATTCTGGCTGATAATATCCTTTTACCATCGTAACACGGGGATACAACATTCTGGCTGAATAGAAGGGGATCTGCAAACATAAATTTTATCATTTTCACAAGCCTGTACTCTTGAAAAGCCTCCGGATTCCCTCTTTTATTAGCATAATTGTATTCATTTTACCGGCTTGTCATGTTCCTGTTGGGATCAAATGAGTGGCTTTTTTGAACTCCCATAGCCCCCACTTATTTTTATACTGAAAAACCATGAGAGATACGCGTCGCCGACCGTCAGGACACGCCACCTGCAACAATCTCCGGGGTACTTTATGTCTCTATGGAAAAATTCCTATACGCGTGTTACCAGCTACATCCTATGGAACTCCCAAAAAATACATCGAAATACAAAGCAGTTGTCCTCACCGCGGACAAATTTGAGGATATGGAAGTGTTCTTCCCTGTTTTTCGCCTGGTTGAACAGGGATGGCAGGTAGATATAGCTGCACCTGATTTGAAAGAAATATTCGGCGAACACGGCTATGCATTAAAACCTGACAAAATTATTGGGGACATTAACCCGGACAACTACCATCTGCTCCTCATTCCCGGTGGTTTTCCGGGTGGAGCCCCCGCAACAGTTCGCAAAATATCAAAAGCACAGGAGATTACCCGATCTTTTTTTGAGAAAAACAAACCCGTAGCCTCGATCTGCCATGGGCCCTGGACACTTGTGTCCGCTGGCATGGTAAAGGGGAGGCATCTTACTTCTTTCTGGCATGACGGTGTGCCTGAAGAGATAAAAAAGGCAGGAGGCATCTGGGAAGATAAAGATGTCGTCGTCGATGGTAATCTCGTAACATCCCGCTACCCGATGGATTTACCGGTGTTTATGAAAGAAATAATGAAAATGGTCAAACAGGTCGAAAAGAATTACTAACTGAGGGTGGCAGAAGAACAGGGATTGCCTTCCGGAATGAGTTTCTCTCACTTTCCCGGAAATTATTATCTCCTAGTAATTGTTATTTGTTGTATGCCAAAAAAACCCGAATTTATGCCGGTAAATATACCGATGAGTACATATGAAAAACTTTTTGTAAAACTGATGAAATCCGGAAATGGTACAGTTGATAATGATCAGATTAACAAAGCAGTTGATCAACTAATCATGATGGGAATTGATAAAATCTGATTGTTAAGGGACATTTAACTGATTTCGTATCAGTTTGAAATTTTTTTAAATGATTAAACATGGGTAAACTACCAGTTAGCACCTCCTTTCTTCTCAGAACTCAATCGGTACGTCCTTCATGACAATCCCGGGGAGCATCATATCCTTACAGAATTCGAACAGCATTGCACCGGATCATTCCCGCAGCCGGTAAAATAAATATCAGGTCTTATGAGTGTGAAAGTGGATAAAATTAGGTTTTTGTTCCACCGGCATGACAGCATCAAAATCCCACCCTCCCATAATCTTACGCAAATAGTTCAATTCTCTCCCGGAAAAAAGACCGGACAACGTCTTTTCAAAATCTGTAATTTACAAGAAATGATAAATATTGTATGATTTATATCGATGCATCCCATTTAACCAGGTAAGACCGGGCGTTTTTTGGGGAATGGAGTGAAACACATGCAATCGATTGTCGACGATGTAATGAATGCACTGACCTCCGGAAATAACCTTTCTGCCATAAGCAAGTCGGTTGGCGGAAATGAAACGGCAGTCAAATCTGCTCTTGGTATGGGCCTGCCACTGGTGTTGGGTGCAATGGCAAATCATGCATCAACACCCGGGGGGACTGAAATGCTGACAAAGACACTGACACAAGCAGGAAACAGTAATCCTATGGACAACCTGAGCAGTCATCTGAGCAACCCGGCAGCTGCCGGCAGCTCTGGGATGGCTAGCATTTTGTTAGGAAGCCAGACGGGTACGATCCAGAATGCTATCTCAGAGAAAACAGGACTTCCCCCGGCAGCAGTCGGCCAGGTTATGGCAATAGCCATCCCCGTGATCATGGGCCACTTGGGCAAGATGTTTGTTCAGCAGAAAATGGATACAAATAACCTCGCGGGAGTTCTTGGGGATCATGCAAAGATGGCCCTGCAGTCTTCACCCGAAGCAGCCAGCATTGCCCAGCAACTACCGGCTGCGCAAGAAAGTGCCGGGGGAATCTCCGGTATCCTGAAAAAAACACTGAACATATAACCAGAATCGATCGAACCTTTCACTATTTTTTTAGAATTCAGTTTATCATAAAATCCTTTACCATCCCGGATATCAGAATCAGGGAGAACAGCCAATGAACCCGATACAATACGGGATAAGGAGTAAAAATTGCCAAAAAAAGTTAGATCTTTTTCGTAGCATCCTCTTTCATCATAAACTTGACAATCAGGAATACAACGAGCGCGATGATAGCAAAATCAATGAGAGCGCCAACAAAATCACCGACAGCCAGTTTTACCGGACCGAGCTGAACAACGGTCGTCCTCCAGTCTCCTCCGGGAATTACTACGGCGATCACCGGCATGATAATATCGGTTACACATGCGGTCACCATTTTTGTCGCTGCTGCACCGATAATAAACGCAACGGCAAGGCCAATGACCTGGTATTTCATAAGGAAATCCATAAACTCCGTAACCATTCCCTTCTTTGCTTCAACCATATTTTGTTACCTCATATCAGAGACCGTTAGGCCGGTTTTCTGATAAAAACAATTAATTCATATATGCTGATAATTATTTCGAAAACAAAGTGAAATGGCTATATTCACGATCACTGATAGTAAACGGGTCTGTTTTTTTTTTGAATCACAACCCGCTGGATTATTTTTCTGTTGGTTCCCCACCCTTCTATTAATTGTGGAAAACAAACAGCGAATTGAAATTTTCACATGAATGGGAAATGGGCTAACCGGGCAAAGGTGATCGTGGGGATTATTCTCTATTGCTTTTCACGAGGCGAAATGGTTTTATCTGATATTTCCTTTGGAGAAATTCTTCTCATATTCGCGTTCTGATGTCATTTCAAGAATACATTGCATCGCAAAGTTGATTGCATTAAATAGAACAAATGCTCTTTACCATGTGCGGCAGGTATTCCCTCATCTGCATCGATGATCTTGGCCAACGGTTCCGCATCTTCGACCCGACACTCGGCATCCGTTCCCATTACAACATCGCTCCATCCCAGATGGTGCCGGTGATTGTACAGAACGAGAACATCGAATTAGTCATGATGCGGTGGGGACTCATACCGAACTGGGTGAAGGACCAGAAAACTTCAATGCACCCAATAAACGCAAATGCAGAAACTCTTGCTGAAAAACCGATGTTCTGCGGCCTGCTGAAGAACAGACGTTGCATTGTCCCTGCGAGCGGTTTTTTTGAATGGAAGAAGGAAGGAAAGAGAAAGATTCCCTATTATATCTGCCTGAAAGACAGCCCGCTCTTTGCGATAGCGGGCCTCTATGATATTTGGCATGATGAATTCGGCGAGGCACATCTGACGAATACGATCATCACCACCGGCGCAAATGAACTCGTGGCACCACTCCATGACCGGATGCCCGCGATTCTTAAGCGGGGCGACGAAGACCGCTGGCTTTCCGGGAATGCTCCGACATCAGATGAGATGAAAAAGTTGCTTGGATCTTACCCGGCCGGTGAAATGGATGCGTACCCGGTTTCCTCACGGGTGAATAGTCCGGATGCTGATGATGAACGGCTGATTCAGCCGTTGGCAACGTTGGGAGAAACGATTGGATAACCAGGCTCCGGTAAAAATCCCAATCCCTTGCTGCACGGTCACCGGGTCCATTACACGGCCAGCACCAGTCCGGCCAAACAAAAAGAACAGAATCCAGTGTAATTTTTCATCTGTTTATTCATCAGATGCATCGATTCTTGCAATTGTCCACAATTCAGTGAGGAGACCCGGCGGCATGAGTGAGTGCCGGTAACCGAAACGATCAGCGCGAGACCGGAATCGAACGCAAGCCATCGGGAATCCTGCAGGAGTTCAATCACCAGCTGATGAAGACGATGCAGGGCAGGCCGGGGCAGGAGCTCGGTAAAGGAGCGGAACCAGGGTATCTTTTTTTAGGAATTGTTGTAAAATAGAAATCCTGGGGCAAATAATCTTTTGCCCTATTTTTTAATTGCCATCTGTACCCGGTAAATGGTATCAGCGGTCAGAACCGGCATTTTGAGTTCACTTTCTGCATAACTGATGAATTTTCTCATGACATCTCTCTCATTTGTTCCATTCAGTTCAAATGAATATCCCATTCCAAGATCGCTGCAGTTTAATGACACCATACAGGAAACATCTTCTTTTTTTGTTAACACCACTCTTCCTATTGAAATAATAAAGACTGGCGAGGCAATGCTGCATTGCATGTCTTTCTGGCAGCATATCTTTATAAGCTGATCACGAGATGAAACGCGACACGGGCGAGTGTGTTCGGCTTCCTATCAATGCATCGCGAAAAAACAGATAGATCGGTGAGTGGAACAGAATGGTGAAGAGCAAAGAGAGATGGAGGGCCCCGGGAGATAAACCAGATCGGAGATCTCAAGGTGACCACCGGAAAAAAGGAAAACTGCTTAGGGCCACAGACTTCCCCTTCTGGAGTGCAAACGCAGTTGCCGATGTTATCGTTTCCGGTGCAAGCCTGAACATTTCCTTTTTTTTGTATGCCCGGGAAAACAACGGGCTTTATACCCAAGTACTGGTGGTAGATCAGTTATACAATTATTAATATCAACGGGTTAAATATTACTCATTGTGATCGTCTATGGATGAAGATGAAAAATTATTAAAATTACTAGAAATTTTCAATAATCGGTTTGTTTCTTTTCATAATTCACTCTGGGAATCCGAAAAGCAGTTTACCTGGTGGATTTTGGTTATTTTTGGTTCGATTATATTAGCATTTAACGTAATGGTCCCCCAAAAAACAATTCTCTTATTTCTTTTATCTCTTTTAGGAATCAGTGTATCGTTATTTGGATATTTCACGATACGAAAAGCAGGTATTTATTTTGTTGAAAGTAAGGAGACTTACCGCCTGACGGTTAATGCTCTCAATATTACCGAAGACCAGGGAATTATCCCTGGTTCCGGTAAAGATGATGCGACAAAAAAACATGCTTCAATGCAGGAGAGGAACCTGAATGAAAATTATACAAAAAACGGGGAATATGAAGAAGAAGCAAACAAATCATTTTTCAAACTTATCGATTCTTTTCTCATGAATATTTACTTTTCTTTAATGACGATTCCCTCAATGACTGGATTGAGCAAAAAACAGAGAGACAATCAAATAAAACGTGAATACAATTTACATATCCGGGACTACTTTCAAATATTATACCTCATTTTCGCTTTTGTATTTTTCATGTTAATCTTTGTTTATTGATGAGACAGCTCTTCACAGCATTTTATTCTGAAAAGGTCAAAAAAAAAGGATGCGATTTGAATAGTTACACAAGGTTCGCCAACCGTCGCAACGAAAAAAGGAGGCTAGTTCTGAAAGGTTGTTCCGTTTCTGCAATTTGTGCTCCTGCCCATGCAGCAGGGTCGGGTGTGAAGCATTTAAGGATCGGGGTTTGCTGGCAGGGTCCGGAACCGGGTTGATGGTTTACTGACGGAGAGGCATTCGATTGCGGGATTGGGGGTGACAACGGGGATACTCCGGGAAGTCCCACTGCTTCTTCCCGATATCGCAGCGAGGCGTAGTTGCAGCCGGTAATAACCGCACAATTCGCAATAGGATAACAAATGCAACACTGTATCATACAGTTGAAATAAGGCGCATATTGGGGAGATATTGTCCCCGTCCCTGTAGGTTTTTTCGGATTTTAGCAGAATTTTATGTTCAGCCGACCAATCCGGTAAATTCATAATGTTTTTATACCCCTTTCCTTCCACTGGAGATTCCGACGGAACCGGGGCTCCGGTTGACCGCCCGGAAGCAAGGTTATGCAGGTGCTCTGCAATCACAACCGCGATAGAATCGGGGGATAAAGTTCCCGGCTCCTCTGTTGAAGGCGTTCAGACAAATGATCCCCTTTGCGTGCCATTGTCAAGAAAAAGTTTCCGGATCCGACCGTAAAGACGATTACCGCAATTATTACCAGAATTTTCTGTATCGAGGAGGAAAGATTGCTGAAATAAAGGGAGAACGCAACCTTCATTGGGCTGGTCGAGCAGCTGGACATTTTGCCCGGTTCAGCGTAATCACCTTCAAGTAAGAAAAAACAACAGGATTTTCTTTCGACAAATAACGGCATACCTTAATCAGGATCTGACAACCATCCCCCTATAAAGCAGTATACAGTTCAGATGTGATGCATGAGGCCGGCAGCAAAGAAAGACCTGACAGAAAAGGCATGCGAGGATAGGTCCGGAATACCGAAAAAGAAGAAATTTATCAGGAAAAAACCTCCGATGCGGGCTTCAACAAGACAATTGAAAATGGTGCCGATAACGCTCCATGTGTTCCGGGAACTGGAATTTTTCCGCGATCTACCTGATGCCACATTCGTGATTGATCGCCGGGGTACGGTGCTAGTGTGGAACCGGGCAATGGAGAAACTGACTGGTTTTTCAGCCGCTGAGATTCTCGGGAAAGGGGACTTTTGTTATGCAATCCCATTTTACGGGGAGCGCCGGCCGATCCTGATCGATTTCGCGCTTAATACCCGTACACAACTTCCGGAATTGTATGATAACCTTTGCTGCGACGGGCCTGTTGTCACTGCCACGACGCGGTATGCACATCCTAAGGGAGAGAACATAATTCTCTGGAAGAGGGCGTCGCCCATTATCGATGAGAACGGGACGACCATCGGAGCGATCGAAAGCATCCGTGATATCACACGGTATCAGCAGATGAAAGATCAACTCCGTGCCTCAGAAGAACGGTTCCGAGCGCTTGCAGAAAACGCTTCAGACATCATACGTGTCTTCAACCGGGAGGGAAAAATTGTTTTTGATACGGCGACTTCTGAACGGATCCTTGGGTATCCGCCGGGTTTTTCGCTCGGAGCAGATCCCTTTGAATTTATTCATCCCGACGATGTTGAGATGGTGAAATGTGAGTTTTCCCGGATATATGAAAAGTCCAATACCGGTGTCCCGACCGAATTCCGCATCCGAAAAGCTGACGGGAGCTTCATATGGGCCGAGTCAGTGGGAAAGAACATGTTCGGGGTGCCAGGTATCGACGGTATTGTGACTACGACGCGGTTCATTGATGAGCGGAAGAAAGCAGAAATGGCACTGCTCAAAAGTGAGGAGCGATACCGGTCCTTCATCAGCCACAGTAATGAGGGCATATTCCGGTTCGAAGCTGGCGGGGATATACCGGTTGACCTGCCTATCGATGAACAGATTGCAAGGTTCATCGGGCATGCATACCTTGCGGAATGCAATAATGCCTTTGCCCGGATGTACGGACACGAAAAAGCAGAGGAGCTCATCGGCAGCTGCATCGGTCATATCATGGCAACCGATAGTGATCTCACTCTCGAATACATGCGCATGTTCATCCGGGCCGGGTACCATGTCGAGAATTTTGAGTCCATGGAGAAGGACTGTCACGGAAATCCCCGCTGGTTTTCAAATAGTCTGACCGGGATTTTAGAGAACGGAAAGGTAATCCGGCTCTGGGGAGTCCAGCGCGACATCACCGAACGGAAGCAGGCAGAAGAGGCACTCCGGGAGAGCAAAGAGCTCTACCAGACACTTGCTGATTCGAGTCCGGATATGATCTATCTTATTGATAAAACCGGATATATCAGGTTTGTCAATCCTGTAGCAGCAGCGTTATTTGAAATGAGCCCGGTTGATCTTATTGGAAAAAAACTGGATGAGGTTTTTGCCCCCGACGTAGCTCTTCGCCACTTCAAAGCTGTGACCCGTATCATCATAACAGGACAACCCGCATTTTCTGAGTTACTAGAACCATTTCCCTCAGGGGATCGCTGGATAGATGTATGGCTGAACCCGGTAAGAGATGCGACGGGGGAGATAAACCGCGTCCTGGGTATCTCCTCTGATATTACTGAACGAAAACTGGCTGAAGAGGCGCTTCATATCGCACAGGAAAAGTATTCGAAAGCATTCTTCCTGGCACCTGATGTGATAACCGTCAGCGATCTGGAATCCGGGCGGTTCATCGAGGTCAACGATGCCGCAACAAGAACTTTTGGTTACTCACGGGACGAGTTGATCGGAAAGAGCTCCCTTGAACTCGGGATCTGGCCGGACAAGGAAGTCCGGGATAGACTGGTCGATCGGATCAAGACTCATGGCAGAGTTGTTCAACTCGAAGTTGTAGAACGGCGCAATTCAGGTGAACTGTTCTTTGCATCAGTTACCGCCGATACCATCTCTATTGGCAACGCCGGGTACCTCATAGCAACCACCCGGGATATCACCGACCGCAAAAGGATGGAAGATCAGATCCGGGAAAGCGAGGCGCGTTACCGGACGCTGATCGACCAGCTCCCCGACTACGTGATAGTCCACCGTGAAGGGATTCTCCTGTACGTCAACCCGGCCGCTGCCACCGACCTCCTGTATACGGAAAAAGATCTCATCGGAAAACCGATGATGAGATTCATCGACCCGGATTACCACGAGGTTGTGAAAAATGCGACAATGCGCCGTACAGCTGGTGAGATAATCGCGCCTTACGAGATCGTTATCACGGCAAAAGATGGCTCCAAACGCACCTTCCTGATCAACGGGGCCCAGATCATTTTTGAAGGGAAACCTGCAACTCTCAACGTCCTCACCGATATATCAATCCAGAAAGCGGCCGGGGATTTCATGCAGCGGGCAAAGGAAGCACTCGAAGAACGCGTGACCGAGAGGACTTGGGAGCTGACACAGGCTAACATGCAGCTCGCTGATGAGATCAAAGCCCGGAACTCTGCAGAACGGATAATCAAGCAGTCACTCGACGAAAAAGATCTTCTGTTGCGCGAGATTCACCACCGGGTCAAGAACAACCTCCAGATCATTGCCAGCCTCTTAAACCTTCAGTCCAGGTACATCACAGACAGGAAGGTGCTGGAGTCCATCAGGGACAGCCAGAACCGGGTCCGGGCGATGGCGCTTGTCCATGAGCGGATCTACCAGTCGCACGAGATAGGGACAATTAATCTTGCTGAGTACCTTCGCTACCTGATCAACCAGATTTTCCGGTTCTATAACATCCCACAGGCCCAGGTTGAAGTTGCGGTTGCTATCGATGACATACCCGCAGATATCGATACGGCTATACCTGTAGGCCTGATCTTCAACGAGCTCGTCAGTAACGCGCTCAAACATGCATTTCCTGAAGGAAAGAAAGGAAAGATCACGGTCAAAGGCTCACAGGTTGCTCCCGATCAGTTGAAATTCACCTTCCGAGATGACGGGATCGGTATGCCGGCTGATCGTGACTGGAAAAAGAACAGCTCACTGGGGTTACGTCTCGTCTCCAGCTTAACAAAGCAGCTGGATGGAACTGTAGACATGGAGCAGGACAATGGGACGGTTTATAATATCATGGTAAAGCCGAAACACCCGTTCAGGAGAAATGAAATGGAAGAGAAACAAGGGTGAAAAACTCCGCGACAAATCTGCCCCTGCTTTCCCGATGCACCAGGAGCTATGACAAGCCCGAGAAAAGGTTGGCTGCCCATAGATCCGAGCGTCGATCATCGAATTCTTCAGACGGGGAGAGAGAAAAGTGCGGGAGTTAAGAATGCATACGTATGACCGCCGGTCTGCTTTAACAATAAAAATGAGGAAAATGAATTGGAGACTGATGAAGGGGCCAGATCCCCTCTAAACTCTGATAATGGTCTTTTCGGTGCCACTGCACTCGGAATCGGGACGATCATCGGCTCCGGTATATTCGCCGCGGGATAAAAAGGTCATGATTCCGGGTTCTTGTCATTCCGGGATGATGTGACAAACAGCTTCAGGTGAATTGCCAGGCAGGTTGGACCGGTACGGATTTCCTGACACTTTCAGAGGAATTCCGCCAAGCGGGATTCGCTAGGGTTGGTTATTGTTACAGCGAGAGCTTTGATTGCACGCATGAAATCCGATTCGATTGAAAGAAGCGGGCAGACTTCGGGTTCCGCAGCAACAACATCTGCAGCAAATGAGAGCAGTATAACCTTGGAAAATTCGTCGGAGCGTCCGGCCCGCTCACGCACTTTATTGCAGTCAGCAGGCTCGCCGACCCGGTTCACGACCAGAATAATATGGCCGATACCGAGTTGTTTCGCCAGTGCCGCAGATTCCCGTGCAACGGAAAGGGCATTGAATGAGGGATCTGCTACAACAACTGCGCAAGTAAACCCTTCAGCGACCGCTCTGCCGAAATGCTCAAGACCTGCCGGCGTATCCAGCAGGATCACTTCGTCTTTTAAGAGCCGCATATGCCGAAGGATTGCAGTAAGGAGTGTGTACTCAGGGCAGAGACAACCGGAACCGGCCCGACGGACCCCACCCATCACGAGCACCCGCAGGTTTCCGGCAACCTCTACCGAGAACCGGTCCACTACATCACTAACATCGGGGTTAAGGGTAAGGAGTCCTCCGGGAGATATATTCTGTCCGGCACCCGTTTTTTCACGCAAGTATGCAACGCTTTCAGAAACAGGAATAATCTGTCCTGCAATCTGGGGCGGTACACCCAGAGTCACCGCCAGATTCTGCTGAGGGTCCCCATCAATTGCAAGGACGCGGAATCCTTCCTGTGCAAACACGTGGGCGAGGAGGGCGGTGATCGTGGTCTTACCAACCCCGCCTTTGCCCGTAATAACAATCCGTATCCCATCTTTGCCAGGTGTTAGAATATGCCCATTGCCGGCTGGGGGTACACCTCGCGGATCCTCACGCTGGCTCATATTCCAAGATCAGTCCGCTTCCGCTCAATATGACTGGCGATGAGATCAGCGGCCTTTACCGGGTCGGGCTCGACTGCGAAACTGGCATTGACCGCTCCCTTGAGCCCCTCGGTAAGCAGAGAAACAACTGCCGGGCTACCGGAGATATGAGGCATCACACCAAGAACCGTGTAGACACCGGATGCAACAAAGTACGCTCCGATTGAGACTGCTTTCTGTGAATACCATTCCGGAGCTGCTCCTGCAATAGGTAATTTGTGGATGGGGACGTTGAGTGCATTGCCGAGTTCTGCTGCAAGCACGAGTATTCGTGAGTTGTCAACGCAGGAACCCATGTGGAGCACCGGCGGAATCTTCAAGGACTCACAAACTGCCCTGAGGTCATTGCCTGCCAATTCCGCCGCTTCCGGCCGGAGAAGACCGGCTTTTCCCGATGCGATAGCGGCACAGCCGGTCTCAACACACAGGATATTTCTTTTTATCAGCTCCTTTGCTAATGTCACATGCCCGAAATCATGCTTTACATGCGGGTTGTTGCAACCAACAATCCCAACGGTTCCCCGTATCTTGCCGGCGGCGATCAGGTCAATGAGCGGTTTGAACGAGCCACCGAGTGCATTCTTGATCGCCTCATTGGAGAATCCCGACATAACCGGCACGGGTTCTCCCGGGATCAGGACCCGCTGAGGGTTCCGGTTCTTGTAATTCTCGACAGCCATCCGCACAATCGCCTTGGCAGTAAGGTAGGCGTCCTCTGCATGGAAGTCAAAGAAGTATGAGCCCGGGATGGTTGCTTTTGAACTCGTGGAGATTATCAACGTGTGGTAACAGCTCGCAGTCCTGGGAAGCGATGGAAAAATGCACTGGTAGTCGACAACCATCGCTTCAAGGGCACCGGTGGCGATGATCAGTTCCTGGTTGAGATGGTTGCCCGTCATCGGGACACCTTTCCTCATCAACAGTTCGCTGCCCGTGCAGCACATCCCGACAAGGTTGATCCCTTTCGCTCCGTATTGATGCGCCAGTGCCTTCAACTCCGGATCATCTACCGCCTTCACAATAACCTCAGAGAGCATCGGATTGTGCCCATGCACTGAGATATTCACGTAGTCTGCTTTCATGACCGCGAGATTCATCGTCGAGCTGGTTATTGTGGGTGTGCCGAAAAGAATATCTGAAACCTCGGTACCAATCATCGATCCGCCCCAACCATCAGAAAGACTGGTACGCAGTCCCTGTATCAGGATGTTGACATAATCCGCCCCGACACCCATCTGGATGCGGTGCATTGAATCCACCACTTCGCGGTCAATGCCCCTGGGGGTGATGCCCACTTTGTCCCAGATCTCCCGGGTCGTTTTCGGGGCACGGTTGAGAAACTGGAGCGTATTCTTTTTCATGCCGTACTCATCAAACATGGCACCACCGAGTTCAGTAGCAAGCTGATCGGGGTTCTTCCCCTCAGTTTTGATTCCAAACTCCTGCGAGATTCGTTTGAGTTTTTCTTCATCGGCGATAGCGTAATCCTTCGTTTTCCCGGTTCCCAGAAGGTACAGCGTCTCGACAATATCACGGCCATGATCCGAGTGGGCTGCCGCACCGGTCGTGATCATATCAAGCAGGTTACGAGAGACGATCAGGTCTGCATCGGCGCCACAGACACCGCGGATGCGGTGTGGCGGAATTATCCGGCACGGGCCCATGGCACACCGGGAGCAGGACAATCCCGACTCACAATATTTGCATGGCGGCTGCTGCATCTCGAACCGGTCCCATACCGTCTCGATACCCTCCCGCATCATCATCTCAAGGACGGGTTTAGCGTTTTCATCGATAGTACGCTCATTCTTCTTCTGCTCGATTAATGCCGGGTTCATGAGCGACATTTTTGCCCTGTCGAGCTCGCAGACATCGAGCTTTTCCCGGATCAGCTGGGGTTTTGGTTCTTCGGCCATCTTACTCACATCATAGTACAGATAATTGCTAATCCATCATCGCGATATATATCTCTTGCCTCTTCACCCCAGGTTCCCCGCCGAAGTCCGTAGATGAGGCAGAATCAGAAGATCCTCTTCTCAATTGCAGGCCGCAACCATTTTATACCTTTGATTGGGAAAAGAGAATGTCTGAGGTACTGTATGGCAATCGATCCTATCTGCAAAATGACGGTAGATGAGAAGACCGCTAAGTTCACCAGCGAATACAAGGGAAAGAAATATTATTTCTGTGCTCCGGGCTGTAAGAAGAAGTTCGATACGGACCCTGAAAAATACACCTGAAGTATCCGGTTATTCCTAAAATGGGATATCCTGACGGCGTTCGAAACCCATATCCGACAAGGGCGTGCGATCATTACGGATACTACAAAAGTGAAAAGATATTTTATCAACACTTTTTAAAACTGGTATGACATATCCCTTGGTTCGAGTTAGTTTAAATGAGTTTTAAAAATGTGTCTTAACAATTACTAACCTTGTCAGATTCCCCGGGTTTTGGGAATTTGGAAGATCTCCACACCTCTCGCAAAGGACCTGGATTAGGTTCGAGAGAGGGGAGACCTAAAAAAGCATTGCAAAATTAACGTTATCGATGAGGTTTATGGCAGAATGTGTCATTCATTATTTTGTTGTTAGCTTGTCCCGGGAATTTTCTTTTTAT
>Ga0182021_10000308_pt1 | contig 50263 bp, 33 predicted proteins | sample 612E3MmetaG_FD_120493 | JGI IMG/M metagenome (GOLD analysis project Ga0182021, IMG submission 120493) | Permafrost microbial communities from Stordalen Mire, Sweden - 612E3M metaG (Illumina Assembly) | ecosystem: Environmental > Terrestrial > Soil > Wetlands > Permafrost | place: Sweden... | reverse complement strand
TAAAAGGAATTGATATTACCCGTTTATCCAGTATTGAAGAATTGAAAACAAAACCAATCGATCTTTCATTGACAGCAGATAATATTGATACAAAGGATCTAAAACAATTTCTGTATCCATCGATTGATTTTCTTGACCATGCACTCAAACTTCAATTGGAAGCGAATGGGACTTTCGAAAAACTGAACATTGAGAAGCTTTCTCTGCAGATGCCCAATTCGTTGGTGAAACTGCAAGGTCAAGTTCGCAATATTCACTATCCGCGTGATTTAGAAATGACGGTGCAGGCGAGTGACAACTTCATCGCGCCGAAGGATCTTCTCGATTGTCTTCCGGGTCTTCATCTGCCAGATTTAACATTTCTCGGTTCAGTAAAATATTCGATGACGTATGAAGGGCGGCCGCTTGATTTCAAAACTCGCTTTGTGAGCAGCACAGCGGCTGGAGATTTGAACGTCGATGGAAAAATGAAAATTGATTCGACGAACACCACATATTCAGGTACTCTCGCAGTGCATTCCTTGGCGCTGGAAACAATTTTTAAAAATCCGAAACTTACAAGCAATCTTCATGCAAAGTTGACTATCGACGGTACTGGTTTTAATTTACGGACTATGACCGGGATTGCTAAAGTGGAAATAGATTCCTCCTCACTCAACGGACTGACGATTCAGCATTCAGTTCTCGTGTTCGATGTTGCTGACGGCATGATGCGGTCTCATGTGGCGGCTTCCGTTGGAAGCGGTACCTATGAGGTATCAAGCCTTCTCACGTTTTTTCATAAGGACTCGACGGGTTATACTATCTCCGGCAAAATTCGCTCAATGGATCTTGCTGAAGTGCTGAAAGACCCACAATACGGGTGTGACTTGTCGTTTGACCTTACTGCCTCTGGAGCAATAGGACCATCGGCACGATCTGATACGACCGAACTACGTTTTTATCGTTCATCGTACGCATCACAGACGTTTGAATCAGCACAGGCTAAGGCACTGTATCAAGTGAGGGACAGTGTGCACAGTATTTTGCAATTAACATCGACAATGGGGGATTTGAATGTAAGCGGTAATTTCACTCCCGGCTCATTTATCGCGGCGTGGCAAAATTCTTATCAACTGGTAACGGAGGGAATTGCACATCGGTTTCAGAATCTTGACTCCATCCGCTCATTCAGCAAAAATAGTACCACGGCGCAATTGTTTCATCCATCGCACACATCAAATGTCAATCCGATTGACGCACATTATCACCTCCACATTATAAATTTTGCTCCGATTGGTGCTTTTATTCATGTGCCTCTTGCAGGCCAGGGAATAGTAGAAGGTGAAATTATCGGAGATTCATTAGACATGGGGCTGAGCGGCAAAGCGAATCTTGAACAATTTGAACTTGATGCGGGAACAGATACGTTACTGACTGATAGCGCATCGTTCAAATATTATTTGGGTGGTATCGGATATGAGAAGTTGTTTGAGAAATTCCACGCATCCGTAGAACCAACGCTTAATAATTTTGAAATCAATGGACTTCTTTTCAATCGGATTTCCGGAGGCATTCAAGTAAATTCTGATTCGAGCAATTTTCAATTATCGGCATACATTGATTCCACTGCGAATATTACTATCGAAGGCCAATCGCGTGTGAGTGCTAATCTCATGGAATTCGAAATTCCAACATTGAAGGCCGATATTGGGCAATATAATGCTGAAAATAAAGATACCGTTCGATTAATGCTAGGGCGCGATGGATTTCGTGTCAAAGCGCTCACCATGGCACACGATGAAGAAGCAGTAGCCTTGGCGGGGCACTTTAGTCCGACGGGAATTTCAGATTTGAATATCGCACTTCATAATTTTCTTCTCTCTGATTTGAAACATATTCTTTATCGTGGTTCCTATGCCAGGCTTTCCACACAATTTGATGGGATGGTAAATGCAACAACTCTTTTTCGCGGAAGCTTTAAACACCCCAACATAGTGATAGGTGTCCATGCAGATAATGTTCAGGCAATTGATTCGGTGCAAAACAAACATAAAATTCTTGGCAGAGTCGATTCGCACATCTCTTATTTTGAGTATATCCTTGGCTTGGATATAAAACTCACAAGCAGGTCCAGTGATCCACAGGCCGCGCCAGATTTACTTCTCACCGGATCCCTGCCATATGATTTTGTTCTCGCACGCGAGGCACCGCATAAGTTAGAAGGCAGTGTAGACCTTACCCTGAGGTCCAATGGCATGAATTTGGAATTACTTGATCCATTCATTCCTGTTATTTCAAATTTATCGGGAGTAATGACCTGCGATATGCAGATGATAGGTCCACTCGAAGTACCGCTGTATAAAGGGTCAATGTCAATTCGGAATGCGAAATTTAATTTTGATCCGCTTGGCATGCCGTTTGTGTTGAATGGTGATTTGATTCCTGCGGGAGATCGAATTCGTTTTGAAGGATTCACAGTACAGAATGATCCACAAGAACGTTTGCACGTTGGAACTTTAAAGGTTTCCGGGAACTTTACTCTTCTTGGATTAAATTTTAAACAATTTGATGTATTGGCGCAGGGCGATTTAAAGGTCATGAGTGAAGAAAAGCGGCTTGCTGGACAAAAACTGTTCGGCAATTTGTTCATAGCAACCGGACCGAATGGACTTGTATGGCAAGGTGATCTCGTTGCTTCCACGGTGCGTGGTGAAGTGTTTGTGAAAGACGCATCACTCATTCTTCCACCGGAGCACGAAGCTGAATCAATTCGCACAAGTGTTGTGAATATCACGTACAAGGATGATACATCGCATGTAAGTCCCCAAATCACAGATGTTTTGGACGCGTCGAATGAAAAAATAAGATCCAATCAGTCAGCAAGTAAAACGACAAAAGGTATAGAATCCTCTTCACCCTTATCAAAACTCATGCACAATTCATTCATAGATGGCATCAGCTATGATGTTTATATTGAAACCCAAGGACCAACGACTCTACGGTTCGTATTTAATACTCAAACGAGTGAGGAGCTTTATGCTGATCTTCAAGGCCGGCTTTACTTCAACCGGACGCCGGCGATTTCGCGGTTGACAGGTCAAGTGGAAGTTGGTAATCGTTCTTATTATTACTTCATCAAGAAGTTTGACGCAACGGGAAAACTATTGTTTACAGGAAACATTCTGAATCCTGAACTTAATGTCACTGCAACATATCAGGGAACACATCAGGACACGACGACTACTCAGACTCAGACGCAAACTGCGGGAACGAGCAAAGCGCCGCAGGTATTAGTTACTCTTCAAATCACTGGAACAAGGAATGAGCCAAAGACAAAGATTTCATTACAAACTAAAAAATTTGAGGATAACGATTGGAAGGACTGGAAAGAAGGAGACGATGAAGCTAATGCTGTTTCTTATATACTCGCGGGTCAATTTCGAAATGAACTTACAGACCAGCAGCGCATGAGCCTTATCGGTTCGAATCTTGGCTTGGCGCTGGCATCGGGAATGTTGATGGGACCTCTCAGCGAGGAGCTTCGACGCAGTACTTTGGGTGTTATCCAATCCGTGGATGTTATTTATAATGGCGGACAATTAGCCCAATCCGATCTTCGGCTTACAGGGCAGGTGGGGGAAGCTGTTTATCGCATGGGCGGAAGAGTCTTGAGTGACTTGACGAATGCAAATGTCAGTGTTGAGCTTCCTATGAGCAGCATCGTCAACGCGGAGCGATACCGTAACCTTATCCTGACACTTGAACGCCGTGTTGAAGGAATTCAGAATGCAGTAGAAGAACGCCGTGCCTCAAATGGTATCCGGTTGTTCTATCGCATTTTATTCTAAAATGACTGTTGTGACTATGCAAATCGCTTTTTACGAATTACATCTGCAAGGAGTTTTGAGTGGCAAATAAAATCACCGGCGAGAGTTTTGAATCTCTGCGTGAACGCATCCTGCAATTTTTAGTTCGCTTTCCTCATGAGTCCTTCAAATTAAAAGAATTATCGCGACGCATCGGAATTCGTAACAATAAAGATGAACAGGTCTTTAAGCGGGCGCTCCGGTCTTTACAGGATGAAAAAAAGATTTTGCGAATTCGCGGGAAAAAATACGGACATCTCCACGAAACGCAGCTTTTTATCGGTGAGTTGGTAGTGACATCTCGCGGCTTCGGTGTTGTAACAGTTGAGGAGGGTGGAGAAGAACTTTTCATTCCGCAGGATAACTTAGGTGATGCAGCTCATGGCGATATTGTGGAAATATCGCTTCTGCCGCAAAACACAAAACAGAAAGAACGCGGTGCTCGGCGCGAAGGTGAAGTACTACGGATTGTGAAGCGGGGAATTCAGACTTTTGTTGGAACCATTGAGCGGGCACAGAAACAATTTTTTGTTGTACCAGATGATCGCCGAATGGCTCGAGAAATTCTGATTGCTCAAGACTATCTGCATGAAGCAAAAGAAGGCGATAAAGTTGTTATAAAGATGACGGTGTGGGGTAAAAACCACCGAAATTCTGAAGGGCAAGTTGTGGAAGTGCTTGGAAGGTCAGGCGAGTTATCGGCGGAAATCAGATCTGTCGCTCGCGAATATCATTTGACTACGGAGTTTCCCCCGGAAGTTTTGCTGGAGGCAAATTCCGTCCCATCCGATATTTCACAAACTGAAATTGATCGCAGACATGATCTTCGCCGCCTGCTTTGCTTTACTATTGATCCGGACGATGCAAAAGATTTTGATGATGCGGTTTCACTTGAACCGCTGCCGGATGGCAATTTCCGCCTCGGTGTTCATATTGCAGACGTGTCATACTATGTAATGAAGGGAAGCGAATTAGATAAGGAAGCTCTCAAGCGTGGCACCAGTGTCTATTTCCCCAACGGCGTAATTCCTATGCTTCCGGAAAAACTTTCTAATGGTTTGTGCAGTCTTCGTCCGGATGAGGATCGCCTCGCATTCACTGTTTTCATGAATGTTTCGCCTCGCGGCAGTATTAAAGAGTATGAGATTGTGGAAAGTGTTATTCGCAGCAAACAACGATTCAGTTATGAGCGCGTGCAAGAACTTATCGACCGGTTAGAAGAGGGTCGGGCAGCGTTACCGAGTGATGCCCCTTTTGCCGATGTTCTCTGGCAAATGTATCGGCTGAGTGTGTCACTCACAAAGAAACGTTTGAAGGAAGGCAGCATCGATTTTGATTCTGCGGAAGCAAAATTTGAACTTGATGAACAGGGAACACCAATCAGGATTATTAAAAAGGTGCGTTTAGAAAGCCATCGGTTAGTCGAAGAATTTATGCTGATGGCAAATCGGGTGGTGGCAAAGCATATTGGATTAGCAAAGAAGGAAGAACTGGCAAAACCGTTTTTGTACCGGGTACACGACTCACCCGATCCGGAACGAATTGGCGAACTTGCGGTCTTTGTGGAAAAATTCGGATTTACATTGAACACAGACGGCGGTGTTACGTCTAAATCTTTGCAACAGCTTCTGAATCAAGTAAAGGGCACGGAGGTCGAAAATGTGATCAATGAGGTGGCGTTAAGGTCTATGGCGAAGGCAGTGTATTCCGAGCGTAATATAGGCCATTATGGTTTAGGGTTTAATTACTATTCGCATTTTACATCACCGATAAGACGGTACCCGGATTTAATTGTTCATCGAATGTTGAAACAATATGCCGCAGGTATTTCACTTCAGGAACGGAATGCCCTTCGTGAGCGTTTGCCGTACATAGCCAAACAATCGTCTGTGATGGAGCGGGCAGCGATGGAGGCCGAGCGCACTGCTGTGAAAGTGATGCAGGTAGAATATATGAAGCGCCATATTGGGGATGAATTCCACGCTGTCATTTCCGGTGTCACCAATTTCGGCATTTTTGTCGAACTAACGGATTTGCTGGTGCAGGGCCTGCTTCATGTGCGCGATCTGAGCGATGATTATTATGTCTATGATGAAAAGCATTACACATTAAAAGGACGACGAACAGGTAAACAATATCGACTTGGCGATGCATTAGAAGTCAAAGTTGTTCGTGTCAATCCAGAAGACCGTCAGATTGATTTTGTTCTCGTTGACAAAAGCGAACATGGTGTTCGGCGGCAGCGTAAGCATTGATATACTAATGAGATCAGTCGGGGAACTGGAATCTGACGGGTATTTTCATTGAGTAGCAACAACTCGATTATCTCTGGGCTCAAGAGTTTATGTGGAACGTTGTTGCTTTTCCATGCGTTTTTATCTAAAATATTTTTAGCAGAAGAAACAATCAAGAGGAGAAGGATAAGAATATTATGAGGCGATTACTTCTCATCAGTGTAATTTTCTGTGGAGTTGCGATGCAGGCGAATGCGCAGAACTCCGTCTTTGGCAAGAACAAGGTCCAATACAAAGATTTCCATTGGCAGTATCTTCAGACAGATCATTTTGATATATATTTTTCGCAGGATGGATACGACCTTGCACAGTTCACCGCCAATGCAGCAGAAGCATCATATGATGCCATCAAGAAACTCCTGCGTTACGATATTAATAACCGCATTTCTTTCGTCGTTTATAATTCGCATAATGAGTTCCAGCAAACAAATGTTGTAGGCGAATATATGGATGAAGGGATTGGCGGCGTAACAGAGTTGTTTAAGAATCGCGTTGTTATACCGTTCGAAGGAAGTTACGGTCAGTTTCGGCATGTCATCCATCACGAATTAGTGCATGCGGTACTCAATGATATGTTTTATGGCGGCACAATCCAATCTCTCGTTTCCAACAAAGCGCCCGTACAATTGCCCATGTGGATGAATGAAGGCATTGCAGAATATGCCGCGTTGAAGTGGGACAATAATTCGGATATGTTTCTCCGCGATGCAACAGTGCACAATTATCTGCCACCCATAAATTATCTCAGTGGATATTTTGCATACCGCGGCGGGCAGTCGGTGTGGTATTATATTGCCAATAAATATGGCGAGCAAAAGATTGCAGATATCTTCAATCAGATAAAAAGCGCCCGCAATATTGAAAAAGGTTTCAAGTCCGCAATTGGTTTATCAATAAAGGAACTTTCAGACCGCTGGCAGAAAGAACAAAAAGTATATTACTGGCCTGATGTTGCAAAGCGCGAAGAACCGGCGGAATTTTCGTATAAACGGATGACGAATCACACGAAGGATGGCAACTTCTATAACACGAGTCCTGCAATCTCACCGCAGGGAGACAAGGTTGCATTTATCTCCGATCGAAATGACTACTTCGATGTCTATATAATGTCAGCATTAGATGGAGAAATTCTTGATAAGGTGGTGAGCGGACAAAAGACAAATAATTTTGAAGAGATGCATCTGCTCACACCGGGCATCACATGGTCGCCGGATGGACAGAAAATTGCACTCGCGGTAAAAGCAGGCGAGCGCGATGCAATATTTCTTGTGGATGTTCAATCCAAAAAACAGGAAAAGATTGAACTTGATTTAGACGGTGTATTTTCTGTGAATTGGAATAACGATGGTACTGTTTTGACATTTGTCGGCGTCAAATCGCCGCAATCCGATATTTACACATACAATATGATTACGAAAGAAATGAAGAATCTTACGAACGATATTTTCTCAGATAGTGATCCGGTGTTTTCACCTGACGGCAAAACGATTTACTTCGCCTCTGATCGGGGTGATATTGTATCACCGTCAATGAGAACGAAGAAATTCAAGTTTTGGAAGTACGATTATGCGCAAACCGATTTGTACTCTGTCGATATTTCTTCAGGTACTATTCGACGAATCACTACGCAGCCCAATGGCAATAAGACCTCACCTGCTGTCTCGCCGGACGGCAAAAAGATTTTGTATGTCGCTGATGTAAACGGTATAAACAATATTTACGCGCAGGAACTAGATTCTGGCAAGTGCTATCCTATCACCAATTCTATAAGCGGTCTGTATCAACTCTCTCTTTCACACGATGGATCCAAATTGGTATTCGCGTCTCTCAATGAAGCAGGATTTGACATTTATTTGATGCTGCACCCATTAGAACGCAGACTAAATGTACCATCGCTTGAACCGACAGAATTTTACAAGATGAAGTACAAGCTGCCGCGTGAAGAAAAACCGAAGGAAATTGTTTCTCTTGCACCATCCTCAGACACATTTGCGATACGGAGCAACGTCGTTGTCGTTGTCGATACGGCAAGTATGGAATCAACATACCATTCGAGTGTGAAAGCCGATCTTTCCAATTATGTTTTTTCACCTGAAGTTATGCACGACACAACGAATAGTATGCCGCCGATTTCACATATAGAGATTACAGATAATCAGGATGTCGACAGTAATTATATCCCGCGACGGTACAAGTTGAACTTCTCACCTGATCTTGTATATGGTGCAGCGAATGTGAGCACTTTTTACGGATTGGAAGGAAGCACAATTCTGGCTTTCAGTGATATGCTTGGCGATCATCAAATTGTCTTTCAAACGAATCTGTTAATCGATCTCAAGAACAGCGACTACGGAATCTCGTATTATTATTTACCCGGACGGATAGATTGGGGATTCCAGGCTTTTCATGATGCAAAGTTTCTGTATATAAGTCCACAGGGTTTAGGATATGATACGCTGTATCGTTTTTCAACTTGGGCTGTTGGTGCTATGGCGTCTTATCCTCTTGATCGATTCAATCGAATTGATTGCTCTTTGATGTGGTTAAATCTCTCAAAGGATAATTTGGATAATTCTTCCAGTCCTTCGCAGCAGCGCTCGCTCCTCATGCCGCTTGTGAGTTATGTCAATGACAATTCCATTTGGCAGGGGGATTGGTTCGGACCTAATAACGGTTCGCGCTTCAACGTTACACTTTATGGAACACCGAAGTTAGGTAGTGATGGATTGGATATGCAGACAATAACAGCGGACTATCGAAGCTACAACAAATGGGCAAGGGAATTTATCTTCGTCTACCGTCTTTCAGGCGGCTTGAGTACTGGTAAAAATAAACAGAACTTTTTTATCGGCGGATCAGAAGGCTGGATTGCGCCGCGATTTGCTAACAATACAATCCCCATAGTGAACGTGGAAGATTTCGCTTTTTTGACGCCCGTCCTTCCGCTGCGGGGATATGACTATGCCGAACAGATCGGAACCAAGTACGCTGTGACAAACGTAGAATTTCGCTTCCCGTTACTGAAATATCTTGTCTTTGGTGCCCTGCCGATTGGTTTTTCCAATATTCTTGGTTCAGCATTTCTCGATATGGGCACGGCATGGAATGATCCGCAGGTATGGAAAGCATTCGGCAAAGACCCCTACGACGGTTCAACGATTACAAGAGATTTGCTCATTGGAACCGGTGTGGGAACGCGGCTCTTCCTTTTCGGATTACCAGTCCGCTTTGATATCGCGTGGAGATTCAGAGTAGGAAGTTTTTCAGAGCCTTTCTATTACTTTGCCCTCGGACCTGATTTCTAGTGAACAAAGAAAGATATCGGACATGTTTTTTACTTCCACTTGAGAATATATACTTGACACTGCCAATTCAAAATCAATAAACATCCCCGCTTCCGGAGAACCAAATGATAAAGTTCTACTGCTTATTGTTGCTGTTGGTAACATCTGTTGTTCTTGCTCAATCACCTGTTCCAACTGGAGCAGTACCGGAAAAAGTAGCTACAGGATTTCAGCAACCTGAAGGTCCTGTTTGGAAAGACGGCGCTGGATTGCTCTTTAGCGATATTCAGCGCAGCACTATTTATCGATGGTCGCAAACGGACAGTATTACAACATTTTTGCATCCATCCGACAGTTCCAACGGATTAACTTTTGATCGACAAGGACGCTTAATACTCACGCAGATGTTGTCGCGCCGCGTTGCCCGACAGGAATTGAATGGGACGATAACTCCCCTTGCATCAACCTATAATGGCAAAAAATTCAATAGTCCGAACGATGTGATCGTGAAGTCTGATGGGTCAATATTCTTTACTGATCCAGATTTCAATATTCCTGTCTTCCAAAAGAAAGAGTTGACCTTTCAAGGTATTTACAGTATAAGTCCTTTTGGCACATTGTCATTATTAGATTCTTCGTTGAATAAACCTAATGGAATTTGTTTTTCACTGGACGAAAAGATGCTTTTTGTAAATGAATCGGCACTGGATAAAATTTATGTATGGGATGTGCTCAATGATTCGACTCTTGCGAACAAACGATTGTTTTATACTATTCCAGGAGCGAGACCAAATACTGATTATGTTGATGGAATGAAAGTCGATACTGCAGGAAATATCTATTGCACCGGCCCTACCGGAGTATGGATTATTTCTCCAACCGGAGTATTGTTAGGAAAAATCGCCTTGCTCGAAACACCTTCAAACTGCAACTGGGGAGATGCAGATAGAAAGACTCTCTATATGACTGCTGGAAAGAGTCTCTATAGAATTCGGTTAGCAGATGTCACCGATGTCAAAGGTCAGGGCTCATTGCCTCCTAAAACGATCGAACTCTACGGGAACTATCCCAATCCGTTCAATCCGGCAACAACAATATATTTTCAATTGCCGTTAGAAAGCCGAGTGGTACTAAACATCTATGATATCCTGGGACGCAAGATAGACACACTGATAGATGGAACACTCCAACCGGGATACCACGATGTGCAGTTTAATCCGAAAGAGATCGGCAGCGGAATATATTTATACCGTTTAACGGCCGATGCGGGAGAAATAGGAATGTATTCTGCAACCAGGAAAATGATACTGGTCAAATAATGATGCTTCTTGTTCTTAATCGGACTTTAAATTTATTCGTTGTGTACCCGGAAGTAATCCGTGTTTGAGAAATATTTTTTGCCCTTCTGATGTAGCAACGTAAGTGCCAAAGCCTACTGCTAAGTCAATCTTCCCTCTCGTGTACATATAAATTGCACGTTTGAGCGGATAATAGTTTCTGTAAACATTCGCAGGGTGAGGTGAAAAGAATTTTCCGATTGTTTCGGCCGGCACTGCATAGGTCGTGTCGGTGTCTTCACTCAATCTGCCAAGGTTGAGAATTTTCGCGGCTGACTTCGCCGAATCAATCCACCCTAATGCTACGAAGCCGAGTGCATAAGGATCTTTTTCTACTAATCGAAGTGTCTGGAGATCTGATCTTGTGCGTGTTAATTTTGCCGAGATGCTGGCCTGCTTTAATAAACGGTGCCTAAGATATTCTGTGACATCCGATGAATCCTGACAGTAAATCTTAATCGTGCCCTTCATAGGTTTGACAATCTGTTCCCATTGTGTGAGCGTTCCGAGCAATATTTTTTGAATCGTTGTTGTCGTCATTTCTACTATCTTATTCTTTGGATGCACAACCGCAACAATACCATCATACGCAACGATCAGTTCGTGCAAATCGGCAGAAATTGTTTTCACTTGATCCTTTTCCATCTGTGTCAATGGACGGGGAAGGAAAGCAATGCGCGCGGTGTCCTGAATGAATTTGCGTATAACCGTTTCAGCAGAAACTATGGTATCCGTTATATATGCGCCGTTTACTTGATAGAGATCGAGAAATTCATTCACTTCATCAATCATCACCGGCGCAATGGATTCCGGAACAAAGACATGAAGCTTGCCTTTTGTTGTACTTTCTTTTTCTTCGGTGGTGCAGCCGAGAAAGAGACCAATCAGGAAAACACAATAGAGTGAGCGCATAGTATATTCCTTCTTGATATAATTAAGAGGTTGCAGGAGAACTTTCTGTTGCGCGCTCTTCCACACGCTGTAACAGGATAAGTCCGGTAAGAAGAAAGAATCCGACTGAAAGAATAGCAAATCGCTGATTGAAGTACGACGAAACGAAACCAAAAACGACGGGCCCAAGAATAGCAGATGCTTTTCCGAAGAACGAATAAAATCCAAAAAATTCCGTTTTTTTTTCCTGGGGAGTAATAATAGACATCATTCCCCTGCTCGTTGACTGAGAAGAACCTAGGGCCAATCCGGCAAGTACACCGAGTCCATAGAATATCCATTTATCATGAATGAAATAAGCAATGACTACAATGCTCAGCCACAGAAGCAAAGTAATGCTCAGGGTTCTTTTGTGAGTTGTGTGATCTGCCAAGATGCCGAATATAACAGAACCAAAAATGGCAGAAGTTTGTACCATAGCAAAGTACACGACAATTTCACTTATATCCATCTTGAGCGTTTCGCGTGCAAAGATGGACGAAAATACGATGATGGTATTCACGCCATCGATATAAATAAAATAGGAAATCAGAAAGCGTGCGATGTTGCGGTACCGGGGAAATTGTAGATAGGTAGTTCGGAGCCGTGCGAAACCGACTTTAATAAAGTCTAACTTTAAACTGGCGGTCCGTTGTTTATCAGGAAGAAAGATAAACAACGGCAGGGAGAACACGAAAAAGAAAGCGGCAGCTATGATAAAACTAATGCGAATGTTAAAGAGATTGTCCGTGCCGAATCCGCCTGCATAGAGAGGAAACACTACCGCAAGTGAAACGAGCGATCCAACATATCCGAGAGCAAATCCATAGCCCGAGACGCGACCGTAACTTCGAGCCGTTGTTATCTCTGGAAGGAATGCATCATAGAATACAAGGCCTGCTTCGAATCCGATATTCGAAACAATAAGCAGAGCCATCCCGAAAAAGATCATTCCAGAGTGCACAAAGAAAAGGCTAGAGGTTGCAAGAACGCATATTGCCGTCAGAATACCGAGGAATCTTTTTTTGCCTGCACCATAATCAGCAACAGCGCCGAGGACGGGGGAGAAGAGCGCTACAATGAGCATGGAAATGCTGAACGCGGAACCCCATAAAAAATCTCCTTGATTGCTGCCTTGCGCAACAATTTCTTTAAAGTAGAGAGGATAACCAACGGTAAGAATCAGAACATAAAACGCTGTATGCGCGAAATCGAATAACGCCCAAGAAAAAATTTGCCAACGCGTTGCTGTATGGAAAGAGGCAGGTTGAAGGGTGCGGCTCATTGTAACTTGGTTTTTTTGTTCGCCCCAGTGTTCACTAATCCTCGTCCTGACTTTTTTATCCGGCCATCCTTTTTCAGATCATCAAGAATTGAGTCAAGGACACCATTAACAAATTTATCACTTTTCTCGGTGCTGAAGTCGCGTGCGATTTCGATTGCTTCATTAATTGTAACTTTCGGCGGAATATCATCGAAGTATAATAATTCGCAAATACTCATGCGCAGCACAATCCGGTCAATGATAGCGAGACGGTTAAATTCCCAATGTTCAATCCGCTGGCGAATCAAATCATCTAACTCTTTATTACATTCAATCACCTTGAGGATGAGCTGGTTTGCAAAGAAGAAGGATTCCGGTTGCTCTTCTAAATCAGCAACAATGTTCTCGATGATAAATTCGATAGGTTCGTGAGAGAGTTCGTATGCATACAGCGCTTGCAAAACCCGTTCTCGTACTAGTCGTCGTCGAAGGGACATAGCATTATCAACATAAGAACTTATGAATGGAATGAATACGCAGCACGACTATAACTTAGGGAAAAAAAGGGAGGGAGGCAACTAATGATTGAGAGAAGTGGTCATGCGCGGATTGAAATTACCGTCTATGAAAACGTATCATGACCTACTTCAATGGCCACTTGTCCTCGATTTTTCGCGTCACCGCTGGAAGAAATTCGGGCTCACCTGCGATGAATGAAAAATCTGCATTCAGCAGTTCTGCAAAATCGTACTTCCGATGCAATGCCTTTTCCAGAGCAGAAAACGCTTTTTGCCCATCACGCTGAATAGAATAAAGTTCCGCACTTCGAAATAAAATATCAGCTGAGTCGTTATTGATCTCTATTGCTTTATTCATAGCTCTTTCGCCGTCAGAGAAATTTCCGAGTCGCGAATGGAATAAACCGACAAATGAAAGAGCTTGGGCATCCCGAGGGTTTGCCTCGATTGTTTGCTGCGCTATTACTAAACCGTTTTCCAGCCATTTTTGTGCCGTGCTGATTTGGAGAGAGAGCTGATAAGCACGTCCAATCCAATAATGGTATCGGTAATCTTTAGGAGAATTTTGAAGTTTTTTCTGGAAATATTCGATGACCCTGTCGTAACGCCCTACATTGAGCCAAAGATTTTGTATAAAATTAATAGTCAGCGCTTCCTCCTCATCTCCCCATACTTGTGCTTGCTTATAGGAGATTTCTGCTGCAGAATATTCATGTTTCATCTGTTGAGTTAATGCAACCGTGAAATGCGATTTCGCATTGAGTGGATCGTGCTGAAGTGCGTTGGAGGCGTACGCAGCAGCATCATCAAACTTTCCTGCGATCATGGAAAGATAGGCGATCTCGCGGTAACATTCCGGATCTTGTGGATATAAAGCCAGACACTCCTCTAAAGAAGACAGAGCCGCATTATAATTCTGCTGGAGACGGAAGCAAATTGCAAGAACCTTGTGGGCAAGTGCAATGTTGGGTGAACACCGTAATGCGTGTTGTGCATATTCAGAGGCAGAGTGCAGAAACTGCGGGTCGCTCGTTGCCGATACCATGCGCAGTTGAATATCAGCGAGCATTCCATATGCAAGACCGAATGAAGGATCGATTTGTACTGCCGTGAGCAATAGATTCTTTGCAGAATCTGTCTCTGTACTGGAGTTGAGTTGTACGAGATGAGAGGCGTTTAAATATTTTTCGAATGCACTAACATTTGAAATCCGAGAAATCTCAGGGATTTTGGATAGTATGTCCATTTTTTCAATAACTTTTTGCAAAATGCTCGTGCGTATTTCGCTCAACGCAGAGATCTGCCCTTCCACCGATCCGACGATGACAATTTTTTGTTGATCTGGATTGAATAGACGTACTTGGAACGTATAGCTCCCGCGATTTTCTTGAATGGTAATCATCACCAAATATGTTGTGGGAAGTGAGGATGTGATCTTTTGAATGTGTGCCTGGTCCGGTACGTGTAACAGTGACGACGAGGGAGCAATAACGCATAGATGTTCGCACCGTGAAAAATCTTCCGCCAGTAAAACTGGAAGCGCATCGAATACATCAATGTTGCTCGTATCGTGCTGTGCATTCATGGATTGTAATATCGCAATCGATGCTTTCTTTGGGAATACGATATCCAAGAATTTTGGAATACCAACCAATACCGCTCCTAACACTATTATCGCAGCCGCGATGTAGTAGATCCTCTTATGGTGTGATTTGTCGTCGGTTTGTCGCCGTAAAACTGCTTGTCGTTGTCTTTGCTCTTCAACCTTTTGTTGAAGTTTAGAAAGTTCGTGAAGATGCTGCTCCTCTTGTGCTTGTTTCGCTTGAATACGTAACAGCTCCGCTTTTGCCTGCTCAGTTTGACGAATACTCTCTTCCAATCGCCGTGCACCGGAATGGTTCGGGTCGATAGCAAAGAGTTCGTGCAGTGTGAATGTTGCTTCGGTAAATTTCTCCTCCCGAAGAAGCGCTCGCGCCTGTTCAAGAAGTTCATCAATATGTCGCTCTTCACTCGATATCTGTTTAGGTGCATTTTCTAATCGCTTAGATCTATTCCTTTCCTCAATCTTGTATCGTTCTTCCTCTATTTGAGCAAGGAGTTGTTGGGCGCCGACGTGCAATGGATGAAGCCTGAAGATTTCATTCACTGTGCTTTCAGCCGCGTCTAACTGACCTTCTGCAAAAAACTCATTAGCTTTTTGAAGGTACCCATGCATGACTTTCTCTTGTTCTTCTGCTACCTTCCTACGTTCGGTGTTGATGCGCTGCTGAGGGTCGAGTTTGTAGATTTTGTTTAATTCTGCTTCTGCTTCGCTTGTTTTTCCCTCTTCATAGTATTTTTCAGCTTTCGCGTAGTGCTCGGAAATTTCCCTTTTTTGCTCTTCTTCTCTTTTTCCGAGGTCTTTCTTAGCTCGTTGTTTCGCCTCTTCAACATTTCTTGCTTCGATTGCTTCTTCATTCTCAACCTTCTGTGCTAACTCCTCCTGATTATGTGCCAGTGTTTCTAACGCTTTGGCAGAGGGTGTTGCGAATTCAGTAATATTATCGATTAAGATTTCATATACTTCTACTTGCTCTGGTATGTTCTTCAATTGCTGAGGACCGAGCGGAAATACACGAACTTCTATCTTATTGCGTATCTGCTGATACACATCTTGCGAAATCCAAATTCGGTTCGGTCCGGCCATCGCTTCAATGCGGGAGGCAATATTCACGCCATCCCCAATAATATCTTCGTCGCGGATGATGACATCACCTAAATGGATACCAACGCGAATTTCGATTTTATCTAATTCAGACTTATCCTTGTTGAAATGTGAGAATCGTTTTTGTGCTTCAATTGCGCATCGTACTGCATTGACTGCGCTAGCGAAATCTATCATAAATGAATCGCCAATGGATTTTATAACACGGCCGTCAAATTTTGCTGCGAGCACACGTAACAGAGCATCATGGGTTTTCAATAACTCGAAGGCGACTGTTTCGTTCTTAGCCATCTTTTTAGAAAAACCTTTGATGTCTGTGAACATAATCGCGGTGAGTTTCCGGGTTTCAACCTCGTTTGGAAACTTCATTGTAATGCGCGCTCTATTGAAATATCGTGTGTCATTGAGTATCTCTACTCTTTAAAGATAGGTGTGGAGAGATTGAATGTCAACACATGCGTTGAAAAAAGGCTCGTACACAGGGCAGAAAAAAGAGAATAACAAGCAATGAGACCCCAACGACCTGTCAAAATTGAAATGAAACGATTAATGAATATAGTATTTTTGTACATATTCGCCCAACATCCTATCCGTACTAAACTGCGACAGCAATGTCTGCATAGCGTTTCGAATACGCTTCAACCATGCAAGGGGAATACCTCGATCGTCACGGTTATAAAACTCCGGTATGACCGATTTGGACAAAACATTGAACAAGCTTTCAAAATCATGTTCATCTTGTAATTCCAAATCGGCTTCGTTTTGGTCATCACCAATAGTCCATCCATTTTTGCCGTTGTATCCTTCACGCCACCAACCATCCATAATACTCAGATTCAATCCACCATGGATGGTTATTTTCATGCCGCTTGTTCCACTGGCTTCAAGTGGACGGCGGGGAGTATTCAACCATACATCGGCACCGGAAATGAGATGACGGGCTACATTAATATCATAATTTTCAAGGAAGACTACTTTTCCGTGTAGCTCCGGTTGGCGCGATATTTCTACGATACGCTGAATGAATCGTTTCCCTTCGTCATCATGCGGATGTGCCTTACCGGCGAAGATGATTTGCAGCGGGTGCTGTGTATTCGTAAAGAGAGGAATGATTTTTTCTAAATGCCGGAACACCAATGGTGCCCGTTTGTAGGTTGCGAATCTGCGGGCAAACCCAATTGTGAGTGCGTCGGGGGATAAAATGTGGCTCGTGGCAAGAGATGTACCGCCCATACGTATATATTGTTGGCGACGAGCGTAATCCACTAAATCGCGCCTCAATGAATAGCGTAATGCCCAGAGTTCCTCATCGGTGGCAAGTTCGTTGTCCACCATCTTCTTCCAATACTTTGGTTCCATCAACTTAGCAGTCCAGTCAAAACCAAGTCGTTTGTTCCAAAAATCGTGTGCATGACCTGTTGCCCATCCTGGTGTATGCACACCGTTGGTAATGTACCCGATGGGGACATCGTCCACCGGCCTGTCCTGAAATAAATCCTTCCACATTTCTCTGCTCACGTGTCCGTGTAATTCGCTGACGCCATTTGCTGTACGAGACATTTTTATGGCAAGTACTGTCATTGTAAATGGTTCATCCATTTGAGCCGGATGAATACGTCCATAAGACATTAAGTATTCGTGCGACAACCCGGTGGGATTCCAAAACCTGTCAAGGGCGTATGTCATCAATTCGGAATTGAATTGGTCATGTCCGGCCTGTACAGGAGTGTGCGTTGTGAAGACGCACTTTGAGCGAACGAAACGCTCCGATTCTTCCAGCGTTTTTCCTGACTCCAATTCACGCTTTAGTAATTCCAGTACCAGAAATGCGGAATGTCCCTCGTTCATATGAAAAACAGATGGTGTGATCCCCAATGATTGCAGAAGCCGAACACCACCGATTCCAAGAACAATTTCTTGCCCGATGCGTGTGTCTATGTTACCGCCGTATACCGTGGCTGTCAGGCCCTGAAAATGCTGATCATTCTCCGGCAGATTTGTATCGAGCAAATACAGAATTACTCTTCCTATATGCACAGCCCAAGTTTGGAAGAACACGACACTATGTCCGATTTCTACCGAGTTGAGTAATCGGCCGCCTTCTGGTTGCAGCACGAGTTCCAGGGGGAGGAAGTCTGGATTGTTTGTCGGATATAATTCTTCCTGCCATCCATCGGCATTCAATCGTTGCTGGAAATATCCTTGGCGATAAAATAGTCCTATACCGATAAAAGGTAAACCGAGGTCGCTTGCAGATTTTGTATGATCCCCGGAAAGGATGCCAAGACCGCCGGAATAAATCGGCAATGATTCATGTAAACCAAATTCTGCGCTGAAATATGCTACCGGATTCTTCAATGCTGATATATGATGTTTTGCCCATGTAGACGGCTCAGCCATATACGAATCGAATTCCTCCAGAACATTATGAACGCGCCGTGAAAACTCATGGTCCCGCAGCCGGGCCTCTAATTCCAATTCGGATATATCTTTCATAACCTCAACAGCATTATGATTGGAGTGTCGCCATATATGAGGGGAAAGTTCGTTGAATAGAGCTTGAGCGTCCGGATTCCATGTCCACCACATATTCATGGAAAGAGTGCGTAAGCGTTGTGCAAGAGAGTTATGTGTATGATTTTTCACTTTTAACATCGTCGACATTGTACCTTTTATAACTGATGCAATAGTTCACTATAAAGAATGCGAAATAATTACAAATAAAACCAGATGGAAATGAATCCAAGAAAAACAAAAAGCGCGAACCCACAAGTCCGCGCTCATATCAAGAATTCGTTCCGAATATTTTCTATATTTTTCTCGGTACATCAAATACACAGCGAACAGTATCGCGAGCGATCAACAGTTCTTCGTTGGTTGGAATAACGAACACTTTTACGCGGCTTTTCTTTGTGTTAATTTCCCCTTCTTTGCCGCCAAACTTTTCAGTGTTGAGTTGTTCTTCGATTTCGATTCCAAGCCACTCGAGATTTGCGCAGATGCGCTGCCTAATAACTGCGGAGTTTTCACCAATACCCCCTGTGAAAATGACTGCGTCGGCGCCATTCAGTTCTGCAAGATATGAACCAAGGTATTTTTTTGCCCGCTGTGCAAAGATGTTGATGGCGAGTGTGGCGCGGCGATCCTGATGATCTTTCGCTTCGTCCAACAAATCCCGCATATCGTTCGTTAATCCTGAAATACCAAGCAACCCCGATTGTTTGTTAAGCAGTGTGTCGATTTCGCCCATCGACATACCTTCTTTGTGTGAAAGAAATTCAAGTACTGCCGGATCGATATCGCCGCTGCGAGTTCCCATGACTAATCCTTCCAATGGAGAAAGCCCCATCGACGTATCGAAAGACGCTCCATTCTTGATTGCGCATGCCGAACACCCGTTGCCAAGATGTACAGTAATAATATTGGTTTCCTCACGCGTTTTGCCTGTCAATTGTCGATACCGGAACGCTACATAACGATGTGAAGTTCCATGGAATCCGTACCGCCGAATTTTATGTCGACGATAAAGCTGGTACGGAATAGCGTACAGAAACGATGATTCTGGCATTGTTGAATGGAAAGAGGTATCAAAAACCGCAACTGCAGGAACTCCGGTTCCGAGAAGTTCACGCGCGGCACTGATGCCTTTCAAATTTGCGGGATTATGCAATGGGGCAAGATCGATGCAGTCTTCTATCCCGCGAATGACTGCATTATCAATAATGATCGATTTCGTGAACAACTCCGCACCATGCACTACACGATGACCAACTGCGTGAATATCGGCTAGCGATTGAATTCCGGGAATTTGTGCGTCGGCAGAAATAATCCATTTGACTATATGATCAAGTGCCGCTTTATGGTCGCGCAAAGGCGCCACGTGTTTTACCGCTGTCTTGCCAGTTGCCTGAAAAGAGACGAGCGCCTGACTGCCGATCCGTTCGATAACGCCTTTTGCAAGTTGTTTATCGGCATCTTTCTCAATCATCTCAAGATCGGTCTGAATGATTTGGAATTTGAGAGACGAGCTGCCGCAGTTTAATACGAGGACATTCATAGTTCAATTCAAATAATAAGTGGAATAGAAAGAGCAGCGGGTCCGTTTCTTGAGATACACTACTCCGTTAGTTTTAAAAATTGCTGTTCAAACGTACGGCTTTGTTGCTGAAAACTCAAGTTAGGTTTGTTTCATTTTATGGGTTTTTTCAGCTATCTTGATGATGGCAATTTTTGAATCTATTCATCAAAGGATATGATGTTTCTTGAAAAAATTCACACTTAAATCGCTGCCCGGTGAGCATCTTCACCTTGTCCATCCTCAAAACCTGCGCATTAATTATCAGCAGGAATTAAATCCAGCTCAATTCGAGGCGGCTACTTCGGTTAATGGTCCTCATCTCATCATTGCCGGGGCGGGAACTGGCAAGACGCGAACAATTGTGTACCGCGTCGCGTATCTTGTTGAGTTAGGCGTAAAACCGGATTCGGTGCTGCTGCTGACGTTTACACGAAAAGCCGCGCAGGAAATGCTTCGCAAGGCGTCGATATTATTAGACAGCCGATGCGACCAAATCTCAGGTGGGACATTCCACTCCTTTGCAAATAGCGTCCTGCGGAAATATGCCGGTCAACTTGGTTATGAAAGTAATTTTACAATTCTTGATCAGACAGATGCCGAGGACGTTGTCAACCTGCTTCGGACACAACAAAAATTAGACACGAAAGAAAGACGGTTTCCGCGAAAGGAAACGCTGTATGACCTCTACAGCCGTTCACTGAATACGATGACACCGGTGAAAGACTTGCTGGCGATGGATTATCCGCAGTATCTTGAAATCGAAACTGATATTGGTGCACTTCATACCGCATATAAAACGTATAAACATGAACATAACTTGATGGATTACGATGATCTACTGCTGAATCTTGCGCTACTTCTGCGCAAGAATGAACCGGTACGCGCTGCGCTGTCCGATCGCTACAAATATATTATGGTAGATGAATATCAGGATACGAACAGACTGCAAGCTGAGATTGTGAAACTGCTGGCGTTCAAGCACCGGAACCTGATGGTCGTCGGTGATGATGCGCAGTGTATTTATTCCTTCCGCGGTTCTACCATTCAGAATATCCTGTCATTTGAGAAAGAATTCAAAGACTGCAAAATTATTAAATTAGAAGAAAATTTCCGAAGCACACAACCGATACTGAATCTGGCAAATGAAATTTTATTGAGAGGGGGAAATACTCTTGGCGCTCAATCATCAACTAGAAACAAACAGTGATGAGTGACGAGTGATCAATGACTCATGAAAAATCCCTTTTTCCTTATGCCTTTACACTTTTAACTTAATTCAATGTACACAAAAGAACTTTTCACAAAAAAATCCGGCGGAATATTACCGCAGCTTGTTTCTGCGCAAACGGAAAACCAGCAGTCACGTTATGTTGTACAAAAGATTCTTGAATACCGCGAGATGGGTGTTCCACTGGAAGAAATAGCCGTCTTGTTCCGCTCATCGTTTCATTCATTTGATCTGGAAATTGAGCTTACAAAAGCAAACATTCCTTTTCTTAAGTTCGGCGGATACAAGTTTATCGAAACAGCGCATGTGAAGGATGTTGTTGCCTACTTGCGTGTGCTGGAAAATCCGCGCGATGTGGTCTCTTGGAATCGCATTCTGCTGCTCATTGATGGTGTCGGCCCGCGTACAGCGGAAAAAGTGGTAGATGATATTCTCAAACGACGGGTTGGCCTGGCAAAGGAATTTAAAGAAGCTGTCACTGCGACAACAAAGTTCTGGATGGACTACGGCCACTATTCGGAAAATGTCCGTAACCTGTTCACTATGTTAAAAGAAATTGCTGCACCTCATATTCCTCCGGCAGAAAAAACATTTCATATACTTCAATATTACGAACCGATTTTACGAGTGCGGTATGAAGATCATATAAAAAGAAAGAAAGATTTAGACACATTCCAGAATATCACCGAGCGTTACAAATCGGTGAATGAATTGCTGACCGATCTTGCGCTTGAACCTCCGAATGAAAGCATTACCGACATCGAATCGCCGGGTCCGGAAACAGAATACCTGACACTCTCGACTATTCACAGCGCCAAGGGCCTGGAATGGAATACCGTATTTGTTATCTACGCGCTCGAAGGAAGATTCCCGACCATGCGTTCTGCGGCAACCGATGAGGAAATGGAAGAAGAGCGCCGATTGATGTATGTTGCATGTACACGCGCAAAAGAACATCTCCTTATCACGTATCCGATGAATATCTATGACCGTGAGAGCGGTTTGATACTCGCAAAACCTTCACGCTTTATCGAGGGCATTGGTGAAAATTTGCTGGAGCCGTGGGTGGTGGAGTAGAACCAGCGAAGAGTGATGATCCATGAGTGATGAATAGTGAATTCTAGAATGCAAATTTCCCAGTGACTGAAACCCAATTAGAAAACCATCAAATTATAAAACCGCATCTCCCTAAATGCATCGTGCTTGCCGCCGGCACCTCTACACGTTTGCGTCCATTGACGGACACTATGCCGAAATGTTTGCTGAAAGTCGGCGGGAAAACACTGCTTGAGCGGACAATCGAAAATGTTCTCGCCGCCGGTATCAAAGAAATTGCAGTGGTTGTCGGATATCGGGCGGACATGATTCGTGATTTTGTGAAACACCTGTTTCCACAGCAGAGGATTCAATTCATCTTCAATCCCAATTATGCTGGTACCAATAACGCTTATTCGCTCTTGCTTGCACGTCGATTCCTCGAAGATAAGAAAGAAACAGTGAGTCATAATATGCTCTTGCTCGATTCGGATATTCTGTTTTCCAGTAAATTATTACCGCATCTCTTAGGCACCGAAGCAGAAAATAAAATTGCAGTACGCGTATCGGGTGACCATAATGATGAAGAGATTCAGGTTGGAATAAATTCTGATGGAAATATTAACTTTATCGGCAAGAGACCGGCTTTCGAGACAGCGTTTGGCGAATCTATCGGGATTGAATTGTTTTCTGCGGAAACTGCTGCAACATTGTTTGCCGTTTTAGAACAACGTATTCGGCGCGGGAGTGGAAGGTCTGAATTTTATGAAGCAGCATTTCAAGAAATGATCGATGAAGGTGTCATCCTGAAAGCTGTCAATGTAAGTACATTTCCGGCAATAGAAATTGATACTCCAGAGGATCTCAGATTAGCAGAAACTCTCACGATCGACGAATAAGATGTATTCTTATCGCAATTCTATAAAATCTGACAAGTCCGACGAACTTATCAATATATATCTGCTTCGCCCCATTGCAGGCATTATTGTCTGGGCGCTCTATGATACACCGATTACACCAAATCAGGTTACTCTTGCCTCAATCGTTTCCGGGATTGTTGCCGCGCTCTTCTATTTACAAGGGACAGCAGGTGCGTTCATTGCCGCTGGTCTGCTTATTTCATTGAAAGACGTTCTTGATTCTGCTGATGGACAGCTTGCACGAGCCAGGCAGCAACAAAGTCGAACCGGAAGATTTTTAGATTCCATCGGTGATTTTATTGCGAATGCCGCTGTCTTCGGTTCCATCGGATGGACATTGTATCAATTGACCAATGAATGGCTGATGCTGCTTATGGCATTGCTCGGTTTTATCGGAATTTCCCTGCGGATATCATATCATGTGTTTTATCAGGTCCAATTTCTTCATTTACAAAAAAAGTACGAGAACAATCGAATTACGGAAGAGATACGGGAAGGAGATTTGGATAAAGGCAGGTTTGAACTTACCCTCCAGCGAATCTTTCAGATAATGTACAGTTGGCAGGATACGCTGATGGCTCGGATTGATGAATGGAGCATGAAGAAAACCTTCCAGAGGAAATGGAAAAGAAGCACGCAGAACGTGCAACATGATCAGCCTTCCAGATCTTCGGAAAGTTACAGCGCATGGTATTCTGATTCCCTAGCACTTCGTACCTCCGGATTGCTCGGTTTCGGCACGGAATTCTTTCTGCTGATGGTTTGTTCTGTTCTTAATCATTTACAAATATATCTTTATCTTAATGTATTCCTTATGAATGGAATTTTTTTAATTTGTATTGTGTATAGGCGATTCGTACTATCCGCACGATGCTTTGCTGAGAACGATATCTGACATTTAAACTGAGGAGAATAACTTGAGAATCCGATTTCTAGCAATTCTAACTTTTCTTGCGGTCGTCACCCTTCGTTCTCAAATTCCGGGTGAGAAAAATAACCGTATGCTCCTGCCGAATGGATGGTGGCTCTCGCCCGCTGGCGAGCAAATTCGGCTTGGTGATTTTCCCATGAATGCAGCGCTTTCAGAAGATGAACGGTATCTTGCCATTTCGCACAGTGGAGAATCAAAAGCAGAAATCTGGCTTATGGATTTAAAGACGAAGAAAAATATGCAGACGATCGCACTACCAGACACCTGGTACGGGATAAAGTTTGCAGGGAATAAACTCTACGTCTCCGGAGGTTACCAGAACTGTGTCTATACATTCATTTTGAAAAAAGGGAAATTAAAAATGGCGGATTCGATTTCTTTTGCTGAACCACGTCCGCAGTACAATGGTTCGCTGCAGGGATTGGATGTGCAGAATAATTTGCTTGCAGTTGTTTTTCGGAATGACAGTACGGTCCGGGTGATGGATATAAAATCAAAAAAGCAGGATGTGCTGAAGTTGGACGGGATGCCGTATACCTGTATTTTTCTGAATGATGGTTCGGTGATGGTCTCACTCTGGGGATCGAAGAAGGTAGAAGTATTTAAGAAAATGAAGCTTCAATATGAAATTCCGACCGGTGATCATCCGAATGAAATAACACTTTCGAACGACGGCGGGGTTGCCTATATCGCCTGTTCCAATGACAACACAGTAACCATCATTGACATTGCAAAGAAGAAAGCCATCGCATCTGTTTCAACTGCAATTCATCCGGATGCACCGGAAGGCTCTACAACGAATTCTATTGCACTGGTTCCCGGTCAACAAATAATACTTGCAGCGAATGCAGATAATAATTCGCTTACAGTCATCGATGTAAAACACAAGGATGAACCAATGCCGGTCGGTTTTATTCCTGTTGGTTGGTATCCGACAAAGGTCATGGTGTTGAAAAATAAAACGGTTCTTGTATTGAACGGCAAAGGCAGCCGTTCGTTTGCCAATCCTGATGGACACTACATCGCCAATTTAATGGAAGGTTCACTTTCAATCTTTCACATGCCGCATGAGAAAATATTGGTTGATTACTCGAAGCAGGTTTTTTCGAACACGCCGTACAAGCATGAACAGTTGTTGAACGTTCCGTTCACAGATGAGAGCGCTATTCCTCATAAAGTAGGTGATCCGTCACCGATTAAGTATGTCTTTTATATCATAAAAGAAAATCGGACTTACGATCAGGTGCTGGGTGATATAAAAGACGGCAATGGTGATTCGTCGCTCTGTATTTTTGGCGAGAAGGTGACTCCGAATCAGCACAAATTATCGCGCGAGTTCGTCCTGTTTGATAACTTCTACGTTAATGCAGAAGTCAGTGCCGATGGACATAACTGGTCTATGGCCGGTTATGCAACGGATTATATCGAAAAGACGTGGCCCACAGAGTACGGCGGGCGCGGCGGTGAATATGATTTTGAAGGCGATCAGGTTGCAGGCGCTCCAACCTCAGGATATCTTTGGACGCTTGCAGCGAAGCATAATGTGAGATTTCGGAGTTATGGTGAATTTATTACTGCTGATACAAATATTGGCAAACCCGGCGTTCCGCGCGAAAAAGGTTTGGTAGGTCATTTTGCACCTTTCTATCGCGGCTGGGACCTAAAATACTCTGATGTAGATCGCTACCATGAGTGGAATAAAGAATTTTCGGAGTTCGAGAAAACCGGTACATTACCGCGGCTTTGCATAATGCATTTGCCAAACGATCACACTTCCGGATCAAAAAAGGGCGCATTAACACCGCGTGCGTATGTTGCGCAGAATGACTGCGGACTCGGATTAATCGTGGATCGAATTTCGAAAAGCAACTATTGGATGGAGAGTACGATTTTTGTGCTCGAGGATGATGCACAAAACGGTCCTGACCATGTAGACGCTCATAGATCACCGTGCCTTGTTATAAGCCCATTCATCAAGAAGCGCAGTGTGAATCACACACTGTACACTACGGCTTCAGTACTCAGGACGATAGAATTCATTCTTGGATTACCTCCTATGAGCCAGTACGATGCCAGTGCACCACCAATGTTTAATGCATTTACGACTCTCGCTGATACCGCGCGCTACACAGCGGAAGAACCGCGATGGGATTTGAAGGAGCGGAACAAAGGTGGTTCCTACGGTGAAGCGTTGATGAATAAAATCAACATGAACAAAGAAGATACTGTGCCTGATCGCGAGTTCAGCGAAATAATTTGGCGTACAGTCACGGGCAAACCAATGCCAGCACCGCGGTATTCCATCTTCTCGAGAAAAATGTATTCAAAAGAACACGACTAAGATAGTAAACGAGAGGGATTTATCGAATACGATTGAAGATCATGACAATGGAGCGTTAAACTTCAAACTCATGAGATGTCCTGTTTCCATGGTTCCCTTGCTGTTCTCAATCAGACGACGTTGCAGCTTCACCAAGTCGATTACGCTGCAGCCATTGCAGGCATTGAAGCAGTCAGTATTTTATTGAGTTGTCTAAACCGTTTCAGCTTGCCCCGCAAAGTTGAAACCAACGTCTGTTCGGAAATCGGCTTCATTAAATAATCATCCACACCAAGTTCTTTGCCGGTACGGACAAGCGTTTCGTCCGTGAGTCCGGTTAAAAACACAAAAGGGATACTCTGAATTTTTTTCAGTTCTTGAACTTTCTCATAGAAAGTAAATCCGCCCATGGTAGAAGTTTCTAAGTTGATATCGCACAAAATTAAATCAGGGACAAATTTCCGAAGCAGCGAGTATGCTTCGTCGGACGTGGAGAGTGCGGTCACATCAAATCCGCTGTCTTCTAACGATGCCGCAAGCAATTCTAAAAGCCGCGTGTCGTCGTCGATAATGAGCACCTTATCCCGCCCTTTATGCCTAATCGTATTCGTCAATTGCGTCAGAACATGTCGGTGTTCTTCGTCGGAGATTTGAAATGTGCGCTGCAATTCAGCGATAGACATGGAATCTGATACCATCATCGAATTGTCGGAGAGCATTCGTGACAATGCATTCCGATAACACTCATGTTTCACGTTGTTTCCGATCTTTTCAGAATCGGCTTTCGTAATATCAAATACTGTTCGGAGTTCGTTTAATTGTCTTTCTTCGGTTTCTGTCAAAGCTCCGTCGCTCCAGGCATAGGTAAGAGCTTGTCGGTAGGATTCCCAATCGGCGGATCGATCAGAAAATCGTTCTTCGTATTTCTCTTGTGATTTTCCTGCAGGAGCAGTTGAAAATGATAAAGTCGTACTGGGGGAAGCGGTTGGCGAAGGAGGCGATAAAGAAACTGCCAATGTAGATTTGGGTTTGGATGAATTCGGCTTCTGCGGAATCTCTGTTTCAGTTATGGAAACACGTTCGATGATAGACAAAGATTTTGGTTCGTCCGTGTGCTGTGTTTTTTCCGAGGCAATACATGCTGCTTTAAGAACGGAGATACGTTCCTCTAAGGCAAATACATAGACATTACGCGGATCTACCTCTTTTGCTTTAAGTATCTCTAATTGTGCGTCGTCGAGTTCACCTTTATGAATCAATTGATCAACCCGTTTCAGAATTTCACTGGCCATCTTCTTGGCATCATCGCGCGGCGTTGGTTGATGTGAAATCTGAGGCTTTTGCTGAGGTATTGTTTGACCAGCCATTATTCCAATTCTCCAGACAGCGTGTTTTTATTCGCTTGTACTTAAAGTCTTTTGTAACTTATTATACACACCATCACATTGTATATTTCATATCTCTGAATCTAATACTACAATAACTGTTCCGATTTAAACCATATATTCAGTATCGAAATTGCAGAAAAACGCCTTATTATGACGGAATATCAAGGTTTTTTGTTAAAACATTTCAGGACTAAAATCGATGATGAGGAAATTGTAGAAAAGTAATATTAGAATAGGAAAAGGACGATATGAGGTAGAAAAGGGATTCTGTCTACTCGGCAATTGCTGCCGATGCGGCGATGATTTTTGCTGCTCCCGCAAACCGTATCACATGTGCGCAAGCATTCGTTGTTGCTCCAGTCGTGATTACATCGTCCACCAAAAGACATTTTTTTCCTGAGAGGATTTTAGATGAACGTGGAATTAACTCGAATGCATGTTCCATGTTCATGCGCCGCTCTTCGATAGTAAGTTTCGTTTGCGTCTGTGTGTTGCGCGCCCGCCGAACTGCATTCGGAACAACGGGTTTGTGAATGACGGAAGCAATACCACGTGCAATGAATTCGGATTGGTTGTAACCGCGCTCCCGGTGCTTTATGCGATGAAGGGGAACCGGAATAAGAATATCGACCTCAAGATTCCCCTTGATCAATGCTTCACCAATGCGCAGTCCCAAATCCACACCAACAGACTTGTATTCTTTGTATTTCAATGCATGGACAATATGCTGAAATGGTCCTGTCTTCTCAAAAACAAAACATGAAATAATATCATTGATATTGCCTTCGACGAGAAGTTTCGCACGCGTCTGTTGATATAGAGTAAGATCTTTTGTTACCTGCGGAATTGCATTCCAGCAAGCGGAACAGACTTTCTGGCTACCATCCGAAAGAGGTGCATTGCAGGCGATGCATACGGGAGGGTAGAGGAAATCGAGAAAAGGAGAATAGAGACGATGTGTTAATGTGCGGATATTCAAAGGTCAATGTCAAAAGTACAATGCAGATAAAAGATGGATTTCATGTTTTTCTTGGTATCGCCGTTCACTATTGCTGTGAACCTGACAGTTTCAGAGAGTTCACTTGTTTTCCAGTTTTTCGATTTCGTTTCGGAGCTCCACCGCGCGCTCGAATTCTAAATCCTTTGCTGCCCGCTTCATCTCAGCTTTTAATTCGTCCAACAAGTCTTTCTTTTGGTCGCTGGTGAGATATTTTGCAACAGTTTCAGCAATCGCCAGTGGTTTAGATTTTTGGTAGCGCTCGTCATGCTTCATCTTCACATCGGCGATAGATGTGGCGGCTAGAATTTCTTCTGTCGTTTTGTATATAGTTGTCGGTGTAATATCATGCTTCGTATTGTACGCCATCTGTTTTTTGCGGCGGCGGTTTGTTTCCCTGATCATACGTTCCATTGAACCCGTCATTTTATCGGCGTACAGAATGACTTTGCCGTTCGAGTTGCGTGCGGTACGGCCTGCTGTCTGGATGAGCGATCGTTCGGAGCGAAGAAAACCTTCTTTATCCGCATCGATAATTGCGACGAGTGATACTTCAGGTAAATCAAGACCTTCGCGCAGCAAATTCACACCAACAAGGACATCGAACTCACCCAGCCGCAAATCCCGCAGTGTTTCTACACGTTCCAAAGCATCCACTTCGGAATGAATATAACGAACTTTGATATTAATATTCGAAAGATACTCCGTTAAGTCTTCCGCCATGCGTTTCGTGAGTGTGGTGACAAGTGTGCGCTCTTTCTTCGCAGTGCGGGTACGAATCTCCGCAATCAAATCGTCAATCTGTTGTTTGCTGGCTCGTACTTCCACTTCCGGATCAATTAATCCTGTGGGGCGAATGAGTTGCTCCACGACAACGCCTTGGCATTTCTGTAGTTCGTACGGCCCGGGCGTTGCACTAACGTAAATAATTTGTTTCTCCATCGCTTCCCATTCATCAAACATGAGAGGACGATTATCGAGCGCTGATGGAAGGCGGAATCCATATTCCACAAGTGTCGTCTTGCGCGAGCGGTCGCCGGCATACATGGCGCCGATTTGCGATACAGTCACATGCGATTCGTCTATGATGGTAAGAAAATCTTTCGGAAAATAGTCTAATAAGCAGGACGGGCGGGACCCCGGCGGTCTGCCTGCAAAATGCCGTGAATAATTTTCGATACCGGAGCAATATCCAACTTCGCGCAGCATTTCCATGTCGAACCGTGTTCGCTGTTCAATTCTCTGCGCTTCCACAAGCTTGCCAAGAAAACGGAGTTCGTTCGTTCTCTCGCGCAATTCATCATAGATACCGTTCATCGCACGGTCGATAGTCTCCCGAGAAGTAATAAATTGTTTTGCTGGATAAATCATCTCATAGTCGGCCTCTCCGAGAACTTGCCCATCAACTTTATTGATATAAGAAATGCGTTCTATTTCATCGCCGAAAAATTCGATGCGAATCGCTTCTTCATTTTCATAGCTGGGAATCACTTCCACAACGTCGCCACGTACACGGAATGTACCGCGGGCAAATTCATAATCATTGCGTGTATACAACAAATTGATCAGGCGCTTGAGCAATCCTTGACGGCCGAGGCGATCGCCTTTTTTAATCATGAGTGTTTGGCTGATCCATTCATCCGGTGCACCGATTCCGTATATGCAGCTGACAGATGCGACAACGATGACATTGGGATCGCCGCTTAACAATGCGCTGGTCGCACGCAGACGTAAACGGTCAATTTCATCATTTACTGATGAATCTTTGGCAATATACGTATCGGTCGTTGGAACATATGCCTCTGGTTGGTAATAATCGTAGTAACTGATGAAAAACTCAACCCGGTTTTTCGGAAAATAATTTTTGAATTCTGCATATAACTGTGCCGCCAGCGTTTTATTGTGAGACATTACCAAAACGGGCTTATTGATATGCGTGAGTACGTTGGAGATGGTGAATGTTTTACCGCTGCCCGTTACGCCAAGGAGTGTTTGGTGCCGGTCGCCGCGTTGAATTCCTTCAACAAGCTGCCTGATTGCAACCGGTTGATCGCCGGCAGGAATTAAGTCAGAAATGAGTTGATAAGGCATACGTATATTAACGTGTTTGTGATTTTCATGAATCGATTAAGGCTTCCATACGGAAGAAAAAAATATCGCAAAAAATGCGAATGCATCCTTATAATAATGGATTAAAGTAGTGTTCATTTGTCCCTTCAACTTACGTCTATACTCTCGATTCTAATATACAAATATGCAAAGACGTCTTCAACTGATAGCCTGCGGAGGGATGTGTCGCACTTTATCATTTCTTGACACTGCTCCATTTTTCTCGTACTATTTAAGGGGAAAAAAGGGATTTACTCAATTTCGTTACTTATCAGCCTGCAGGAGGAACTCATTCGATTATCTCGCATTGCTGCCTTCTTTTTCATTGTCCCACTTGCCATTTCCAGTGTGTTTCCCATACTCTATGGACAGTACAAAATCGATGTATGGACAACGGCTGAAGGTCTTCCTCAAAACTCTGTAAATGCTATTCTTCAGACACGTGATGGTTATATGTGGTTGGGGACATATGGCGGACTCGTACGGTTCGATGGAATCACATTCACTTCCATAGGCGGAACGGAAGGATTGCCGTCAAATCGTATTCTTGCATTATGCGAATCTCGCAGCGGCGGTTTATGGATTGGAACTGAAGGAGGTGGGCTCTCTCATTACACCAACGGTACACTCACTCATTATGGAAAACAGGATGGGCTCCTTGATGAAGTTGTGTACACGTTATGTGAGGATTGCGATACAACACTCTGGATTGGGACGCGCGCAGGTGTTCAATGTATACGTCATGGAACGATGCAATCACATCCATTCGGCGAAAATATTCTCAACGTACCTGTTCGTTCGATTCGATGTACCGCGACAGGAGTGCTCTGGATCAATTCGGATCGAGAAGTGTACCGACTCATTCGCGGTAACCTTGATGTTGTTCTCAAAGGAGACCCGAAAACGCGGCGTGTGCCCGCATTTTTATTTGAAGATTCCGATACCAGTGTCTGGTTACGGGGGAACCATGGATTGCTCCATTACTTGAATGGACGGGTTGAATCAGTGACTGAGTCGGATGGCTTATCGAGTTACTATGTGACAACCGTGATGCGTGATTCTCTTGGCACTTATTGGGCGGGCACACTTGATGGAGGTGTATGCTCCGGCCAAATGAGACCGCGTAAGAAGTTCACGAATCTTCAATTTCCTGACGGCAAGATGAATTCCAAAATTCAAACCTGCTTCATTGATCAAGAAGGTAATCGTTGGATTGGAACCGACGGAGACGGCCTTATTCGAATCAAAGATAGAATGATTGATGTCATCGGTGAGAAAGACGGGCTCAAACATCAAATCGTCGAGGCAGTGTTTGAAGACTCAAAAAGAACGCTTTGGGTTGGAACAAACGACGGCGGATTGTACCATTTGTCCAATGGAACTTGGCATCATTTTGCAGGGAAAGAAGGATTCCCGATTCAAAGCATTTGGTCGATTGCAGAAGACTTTGAAGGTGCTATCTGGGCGGGAAGTTACGGCGGCGGTCTCTATCGATACAAGAATAAAAAAATTAAGAATTTTACGACAAGTCAAGGGCTTTTACACAACGTTGTCTTAGCCCTCTATTGCGATCGAAAAGGAGAGTTGTGGATTGGAACCGAGAATGGAGGTATCAATATCTATCACCATGGTAAATTTCGTTCACTGACCGAGAAAGATGGATTATCGAACCTCTGTGTTCTCACCTTCCTTGAAGACCGATCAGGTACCATGTGGATTGGCACGCGCGGTGGTGGATTGAATAGATATCAAAACGGAAAGATGACTGTGTTTACGACGCACGACGGTCTTTCGCACAATGCTGTCCGTTCAATCTATGAAGATGCTGACAGCGTTTTGTGGATTGGGACTTATGGCGGCGGTTTGAGCAGTCTGAAGCACGGCAAATTCACGAATTATACTACACACGAAGGATTGTATGATAATATGGTTTCTGCAATCCTCGAGGATGATCAGAATAATCTCTGGATGAGCTGCAACAGGGGAATCTTTCGAGTCAATCGAAAACAATTAAATGAATTCGCAGCTGGACGAATTACACAAATCACCAGTATTGCCTATGGAACCGAGCATGGACTAATCAGCGATGAAACGAATGGCGGATTCCAGCCTGCCGCATGGCGAACAAAGGATGGAAGACTTCTTTTTCCTACCATCAGGGGGTTAGCAGTTATTCCTCTTGCAAGGGTAAAGACTGATACGAAAATTCCTCCAGTTCATATTGAACATGTGCTCGTCAATCAGGTTGAGTACCCGCTTACTTCTCGTATTGAAATACCCTACGATCGCCGGCAGTTAGAAATTTATTACTCTGCGCCCAATTTCTCGGATCCACAGCATACGATGTTTAAGTATTGGCTTGATGGATTCCATGGAGATCAGATCGATGCAAAGAAACGGAGGATTGCGTACTACTCGAATCTTGCAACGGGCGAATACTCATTCCATGTCATTGCTGCCAACAGCGATGGTGTATGGAATTCTGCAGGAGCGTCGGTTGTTATTGTGATAAAACCTCCTTACTGGGAGACTTGGTACTTTCGTACGGCCGCCGGGTGCATTATTCTTATTGTTGGATTTGCAATTTTTTACCAGCGAGACCGGAGAAGGAAGCGAGGACTTCTTGAACAGCAAAAATTTACTCATCAATTGCTTGAATCAATGGAAAGAGAAAGAAAGCGAATTGCGTCTGAACTACACGACAGTCTTGGTCAGGAACTCTTGATAATTAAGAATCGGGCATTAATAGCATTGGGTGACTTGAAGAACAGGAAAAATATCAAAGAGCAGCTCGATGAAATTTCCAATACTGCTTCGCAGGCAATTCAGGAAGCGAGGGGCATCTCTTATAATCTTCACCCCTACCAAATCGACAGATTAGGCTTGAAGAAAGCAATAGAGTCAATCATTAACAGGGCGGCACAAACCACGACAATTATCTTAACATCAGATATCGATCCTATTGATAGCCTCGTTCCGAAAGAAATGGGAATTCATGTCTATAGAATTATTCAGGAATGTATTAATAATATTTTAAAACATGCAAAGGCAACGACCGTCAGGGTTACGATTAAGCGTTGGTATGATCGATTGAACATAGATATAGAAGATAATGGCATAGGATTCGATACTTCAGGAGAAATAATTCAAAGCAACCATGGTTTCGGTCTTCATGGAATTGCAGAACGTGCCCGGCTTCTTGGAGGAACCATGAGGATTGAATCAACTGCCGGCATAGGAACCCGAATATTGTTAACAATAAAAATTCATGAAAAAACAAATAGCCCAAACTAAACTACAAGTTCTCATCGCAGATGATCATCCAATTTTTCGGAAAGGGTTGATTATGGCGATTGGAGCAAATAATACGATTGAAGTTGTCGGTGAAGCGGGAGACGGACAACAAGCCCTGTGTCTTGCCGAAGAACTCAAGCCCGATGTCATTGTGCTTGATATCGAAATGCCCATACTCAACGGTTTGCAGGTGGCAGAGGAAATTTTTAAGCGGCATCTTCCTGTCGATATTATTTTTCTGACGATGTACAAAGAAGAAGATATGTTCAACGAAGCAATGAACATTGGTGTGAAGGGCTATGTGCTCAAAGAAAATGCGGTCAGCGATATCGTGGAAAGTATTAAGACTGTTGCTTCAGGGCGTTACTTCCTCAGTCCAAATATTTCAGAATTTCTTGTAAATAGAAGTAACCGTGTCCGGTCACTGCTTAAGAAAAAACCGCAATTGGACAATCTCACGGTAACCGAACGCAAAGTACTTCGGTTGATATCTGAAATAAAGACGAGTAAAGAAATCGGCGATATTTTAAATATAAGCTACAAAACTGTTGAGAATCACCGATCCAATATTTGCAATAAACTTGAGATACATGGAAGTCATTCTCTTCTAAAATTTGCAATTGAAAATAAAGCGGTCCTGTAAACGAGACTGAGAAAAAGATTGACAGAAAAAGAGCCGAGCTCCTTTATCAATCTTTGTTCTCTATGATAAGTGATTTTCGGTTTATGGAATGATGAGAGGCAAGGCAGTTTCTGAAAAGTGGGATGCTCTGTCAATTCTTCAAAATGCTTCTTTGATGAGAGACTTATAACGATTTCTTGGAAAAAAAAGGACAACGGGACACATAGTGTGGTATGCATAAGCTGATATTCATCTTATTTACGGTCATTTCCTTTCCCTCTGATAACTATGCCATTTTTACTCCGCGGCACTGTTCTTGATGCATGTTATTGCTTCGATTATCAGGAAGGAGAATCGTGTGATTCGCTTTATTTTGAATTTGCTTTAAGCTGATTCTAATTGGTCTATAAATAAATGCTGTGTCGTGTACCGTTTATACTTCCATTGACAAGGGATGAATGATCATTGCGTAAAGCAGATGATATGAGAAAATCTGATCCGTGTTGTTCTGGAAAGTTGATTCTTCCCGATAAAAGAGGCAATGAGTACATAAGCATCATGATGATGAGATACGAATTGAACTTGAGCAGTAAAATAGAAGGCAGTAATAGTTATGAATGATGAACATAAAACCAGAGAGCAGCTTCTCGAAGAGATTGCCGCACTTAAAAAACATGTTGCCGAGTTAGAAACCGCAAATACAGCATGTCATCGTGCGGAATTAACGAGCAAACAAATTGAAATTGAACAACATCAATCAAAACAGATGCTGCAATTAATTTTAGATACAATTCCGCAGCGCGTTTTCTGGAAGGACCATAATTTTTCTTACATCGGATGCAATAGTTCATTTGCGCAGGATGCCGGACTGAATGATCCCAGCAAGATCATCGGGAAAAACGATTTTGATCTACCCTGGAAAGATGTTGCGCCATTATTCCGCGCTGATGATAGAGAGGTGATGGAAACAGATAGCCCGAAACTTAATTTTGAAGAACCGCAGATAGCACCCAATGGACGTCTCCTCTGGGTAAGAACAAATAAAGTTCCACTTCATGATCAGAACGGTAGTGTCATAGGACTCTTAGGGACCTATCAGGATATCACAAATTTGAAGAAAGCAGAAGAACAGCTCAAGTATGAACGCAACCTTCTGCGGACTGTCATAGATAATATACCCGATGCGATCTATGTGAAAGATACAAAATGCAGAAAGACGGTTGCAAATAGAATAGACGTACACAATGTTGGTTGCCAATCTGAATCCGAAGTATTAGGCAAGGATGATTTTCTGCTTTTTCCTGCGGAAACAGCAGAAAGGTTTTATGCTGATGATACGGTGGTTCTTGAAACTGGCACGCCGGTACTCAATAAAGAAGAGTATTATCTCGATAAGAATGGGCAGAAATGCTGGCTCAATACATCCAAGTTGCCATTGCGGGATGAAAAAAATCAAATCATTGGTCTTGTTGGGATCGGTCGTGACATCACCCAGCGTAAACTTGCAGAAGAATCGCTGCAGCATGAACGAAATCTTCTCCGGACATTAATTGATAACTTGCCCGATATGATTTTCTTCAAAGATGGTAAGGGACGATATATTCTCAATAACCAATCGCACTTGCGGTCCCTTGGATTGAAACAACAAAACGAAGTTATTGGAAAAACTACATTTGATTTTAATCCGCCAGAATTAGCAAAGTCCTATACGGAAGATGAATTACGCGTTATTCAAAGCAAACAGGAAATGCTCTATAAGGAAGAACTTGCCGTCCATAAAGATACAGGCGAGCAACGTTGGCATCTGACTTCGAAGGTTCCGTTAATTGATAATCAAGGCAAGGTAACAGGTCTCGTCGGGATTGCGAGGGACATCACTGAACACAAACGGGCTGAAGCCGAACGTGAGCTGTTAATTAAAGAGCTCCAGGATGCGATTGCCGATATTAAAACATTGAGCGGGCTGGTGCCTATTTGTGCAAGTTGTAAAAAAATACGTGACGATAAAGGATATTGGACGCAACTCGAAGCATATTTACAAGCACACTCACAAGCGAGATTTAGTCACGGTGTTTGCCCCGACTGCATGAAGAAGCTGTATCCAGATTTTATACCCAAGAAAAATGAATAAAGGGTCTACAGCAGTTGAGAAAGATAACTCCAAGATTCCAGTAGTCCATTATTGCGGGAACGGAGATTGTCTTTACTCTGAATGTTCTTTTTCATCTGCATGATGCTTTACAACCCGTGCCTGCGTATGGAATATGACTTCTTCAGCAATATTAGTTGCCAGATCTGCTACGCGTTCTAAGTTTCGGCTCACACGACTCAATTCCAACCCGCATTCGATGGTCTGAGTGTTGCTTTTCACCAATTCGATAATTCTTCTGGCTACCAATCGGTTCAGGTCGTCGATCTGATCGTCGGTTTCCAAGACGAGACGCGCTTTTGCAGGATCAAGAAGTATAAAGCTGTCCAGTGCTTCTTTGAGCATCATCTTTGTGATGTCTGCCATCTTTGGAATTTCTTCCAGCATCTCGACAACGGGAAGAGCATAGAGGGTTTCAGCGGCCTCCGCGATATTGACCGCATGATCGCCAATACGCTCAAGGTCGTTATTGATTTTTTGTGCTGCGATAATAAATCGCAAATCACTGGCTACCGGCTGCTGCAGTGCGAGTAAGTCGATGACTGCATTGTCGATTTCAATTTCCAGCGAATCAACACGTTGGTCCGTTTCGATAACCTTGTGGGCAACATCGCTGCGCTTCTCCAGCACCGAACGGATCGCAAATGCGATATTTTCCTCTACAACGCTTCCCATTTTAATGAGCGAGGTCTTAAGACTTTCTAATTCTTTTTGAAAATGTCGTTCCATTGTGGTATCTCCTTTTATCCAAATCTTCCTGTAAGATAATCTTCCGTTCGTTTTTCTTTTGGTGTAGAATACATATGTTTCGTTTCTCCGTATTCTATGAGTTCGCCAAGATACAGAAATGCGGTATTGTCGCTTGCGCGTGCAGCCTGCTGCATGTTGTGCGTCACGATGACAATCGTATAATTCTTTTTCAACTCCTGCATGAGTTCTTCAATTCTCAATGTCGCTATCGGATCGAGCGCTGAACACGGTTCATCCATGAGAATGATCTGCGGTTTCATTGCCAGCACACGGGCGATGCATAAGCGCTGCTGCTGTTCCAGCGAGAGTCTGAGTGCAGAATGATCCAGACGATCTTTCAGATCATCCCACAGCAGAACGTCTTTCAAGGACGATTCGACGAATGCATCATGCTGTCCCTTGTCGTGTTTGTTGTGAATCTCCAGGCCAAAAGTAATATTCTTGCGCACGGAAAGGGGAAAAGGGTTAGGTCTCTGAAATACCATACCGACTTTTTGCCGGAGGAGAATAAGATCAGTCTCCGGAGTGAAAATATTTTCGCCTGATACATTGACGGTGCCGGTGATTCGGACTCCCTCAATTAAATCGTTCATGCGATTGAACACCCGTACCAGAGTTGATTTTCCGCAGCCTGATGGACCAATAAGCGCGGTAATCTTTTGTTCTTCGATGTTGAGAGTAATATCAGTCAACGCCTGAAAGTCGCTATAAAATAAATTAAGATGCTGCGTTTCAATGACATGCTTATTCATGGTTATCCGAATTTTCCAGTGATATAATCGTCGGTACGTTTGTCGGCGGCCATGGTGAAGAGGCGTTTCGTTTCATTCAGTTCGATCAATTCTCCCATTAAGAGAAACGCAGTTCTGTCCCCAACACGCGCTGCCTGCGCAACATTGTTGGTCACAAGGATAATGGTATAGCGTTCCTTCAATACACGCATCATCTCTTCAACGCGTGCAGTCGAAATCGGGTCAAGTCCGGATGTCGGTTCGTCGAACATAATAACCTCAGGATCTACCGCAAGAATGCGGGCGATGCAAAGACGCTGCTGCTGTCCGCCGGAAAGGTTCATCGCCGGCGTATGAAGCCGGTCCTTTACTTCGTCCCACAAATATGCTTCCCTCAAACCCTTCTCAACAATTTCTGAGAGCTTCGTTTTGTTCTTGATGCCATGCATGCGCGGTCCATATGCAATGTTATCATAAATCGACAGTGGAAGCGGAAAAGGCAGGGCAAAGACGATGCTGACCCGTTTGCGAAGTGATTCTACATCAAGGTCGTCGATATCATGACCGTCCATCAATATCTTCCCTGTTTTGCTGTATGCCGTATTTAGATCGTTGAGACGATTCAGCGACTGCAATAGTGATGACTTCCCGGAATTAGCCGGACCGATGATCGTAAATATCTCGTTGCAGTAAATATCAAGATTCAATTTTTTAAGTGCAGAAACCTTTCCAAAATGGATTGTTAAATCCTGAACGGAAAGTTTTATGGTTTTTGCAGCTACCATTTTTTCCGCTTTCTGAATTGATACCTTAGAATAATGGCAGCAAGATTGAGAATCAGCACGAGCATCAGCAGGACAAGTGCCGTTCCATAGCGCACGTTTTCCGGAATGCCCGGCACTTGTGTGGAAATGACATATAGGTGATAGGGAAGAGCCATTGTCTGGTCAAACACCGATTGAGGAAGCTTTGGAAGATAAAACGCTGCGACAGTAAAAAGAATAGGCGCTGTTTCGCCCGCAGCGCGGCCGAGACCAAGAATGGTTCCGGTCAGAATTCCGGGCAGCGCATGCGGAAGTACGGAATGTCGGATTGTTTGCCACTTGCTTGCGCCCAGCGACAAGCTCACGATGCGGAACGATTGCGGCACGCTTTCCAATGCTTCGCGTGATGAAGTAATAATCACCGGTAAAATCATAATTCCAAGTGTCAGTGAACCGGAAAGGATTGAAGCGCCAAATCCTAAAAAAAGAACAAAAATTCCTAAACCGAACAGACCGTACACAACCGATGGCACACCGGCAAGATTCACAATCGCCAGTTTCACTATTCGGCTTAAAACATTATCGCGCGAATACTCAACGAGATAGATTGCAGAAAGAACTCCAAGCGGCACAGCAAAAACTATTGCCCCGAGCACCAGATACAATGTTCCTAAAATTGCAGGAAAGATACCGCCTGCCGTCATTCCGTTTGTGGGCATCTCAAACAAAAAACTGAAGCTTAATGCGCTTACACCTTTTACAAAAATAATAACGAGAATGATCAGCACCGGCACTACAACGAGAAGCGTGCAGAGGAAGAGAATACTGAATGCAATTTTTTGTTTTACCTGGACGTTCATGGATTTCTTACTTTTTCACCTTGTGAAGATAGATATCGGCTACACCGTTAATGATAAAAGTAATGATGAACAAAACAATGCCGATAGCGAAAAGAGCCGCATAATGCTCACCGCCCTGCACTGTCTCGCCCATTTCCGCGGCAACGGTGGCTGTTAACGTGCGGACCGGCTGGAGAATGCTGTGCGGGATCAGTGCGGCATTTCCCGTTACCATCATCACCGCCATCGTTTCGCCGATCACGCGGCCAATACCGAGCATAACTGCTGCGACCATGCCGGGGCGCGCTGCATACGCAACGATGCGCCATGTGGTCTGCCATTTTGTAGCACCCATCGCGATGGCAGCTTCGCGGTACTGGCGTGGCACAGCGGTAATGGCGTCTTCAGCAATCGAAACAATTGTCGGCATAGCCATAAAAGCGAGTGTGATGGAACCGGAGAGCGCTGTGAGTCCTGTTGACAAATTAAATAAATCTTTAATGAACGGACCAAGCGTGACCATGCCGATAAAACCGATTACCACAGAAGGAATGGCAGCAAGGAGTTCGATGCCGGCTTTCAGCACTTCTTTGGTCTTTCTCGGTGCAATCTCTGCGATGAACAGAGCACTCGCAATTCCGATCGGGATAGAAATAATTCCCGCACCAGCTGTTACTAAAATTGAACCGATGATAAGCGGCAGAATTCCGAATTGCGGCGGATCAGAGATCGGATACCAATTGCGCGCGAATAAAAAATCCGATATCGGAACTCTCCAGAAAATGGAAAGTCCTTCTTTCAGCAGGAATGCAAAGATCAGCGCGACAATGACAATAGACATAATGCCGCTGAGGAAAATCATCCGCTCAATGAAGAACTCTTTTATTTTCCGGATCTGCATGATGGCGTTACTTGCTCTGTTCCAATGGCTTCACGGGGACAAAATCCAGCTTCTTGACAACTTGTTGTCCTGCTGGTGAAAGTACAAAATCGATGAATGTTTTTGCCAACCCTTTCGGTTCACCTTTTGTGTACATTAACAGCGGCCGTGAGATTGGATATGCACCGCTTATCACGTTGTCCATCGTCGGTGGAATTGCCGGGGAACTTTTCTCTTTTGCAACCTTGAGCGCTTTTTCTCTTGCGGTGATATAGCCCATGCCGTAATACCCGATTGCGTCCTGGTTTTGTGCCACTTCATCCGCAATTGCCTGCGAACTCGACAACAGCAATGCTTCTGCAGCAAACTCTTGATTGCCGTCTGCTTTGCCGTGGCGAAGGACATGCTCTTTAAAATACACGTGAGTACCGGAGTTCACTTCGCGTGACAAGAGAACAATCTTTGCATCGCGCCCGCCAAGTTCTTTCCAGTTCTTGATTTTTCCGGTGAAGACATCAGCGAGCTGGTCAATGGTCAGTTCTGAAATTTTATTTGCAGGGTTTACCACGACAGCAAGACCATCAAGAGCGACAATTATTTTTTGGGGAGCGCTCCCTTTTGATGCGATGAGTTCAATTTCGCTTTCTTTCATCTCACGCGACACTTCTGCTATATCGCATGTATTGTTCACCATCGCAGAAATTCCTGTCCCTGATCCACCTCCGGTTACTGCTATCGAGGTGCCGGGGTTTTGTTTCATGTACTCTTCTGCCCATGCCTGTCCAAGGTTTACCATCGTATCTGAACCTTTTATCTGGAGGGAATTTGCCTGGTTGCTATTGTTCCTCGCGCAACCGCTGAACAGCAGCAGTCCGATGACGGCTGGTATGAAAAAGGTAGTCGATTTTATCATTTGTTTGCTCCTTAGTATAAATAGTTCAATGTTGTATGATGTAAATATAGGTAAAGATTCTGTAACAAGGTTGTTAAGAAATTGTTACCAAATAGACCGGACGTACGAAGCCCCCTAGGTCCCTCTCCAAAAGAGCCATTATTGTTCATCGATTTATACTTTGAAGTTCAAGTGCAGGAGTGGAGGAAGACCGGTTCTATTTCTCTTCCGCGTGATGTTTTACAACACGTGCTTGTGTATAAAAAATGACTTCTTCCGCTATGTTCGTGATCATGTCGGCGACACGTTCGAGATTACGACTTATACGAATGAGCTCCAAATCGGTTTCGACGAATCTTTTTTCGGATTTTAACAAATCAATTACTTCGCTCACCATTGTACGGTTCAGTTCATCGATCTGGTCATCGGTTTCGAGCACGGAACGTGCCATATTTGGGTCAAGGAGGATAAAGCTGTCGAGTGCATGTCGCAGCATCAATTTCGTAGCTGCCGACATCTTCGGAATTTCCAGCAATGATTCAGGTTTTTTATATTTAAGCAGGGTTAACGCTGACTCGGCTATGTTTACAGCGTGATCACCGATTCGTTCCAGGTCGTTGTTGATCTTTTGCGCTGCGATGATGAAACGGAGATCGCTCGCGACCGGTTGCTGCAGTGCAAGGAGATCGATGACAGCATTATCGATTTCAATTTCCAATGAATCCACTCTGTTGTCCGTGTCGATGACGTGCTGGGCAAGACTGTTATTGTATTCTAACACGGCTTGGATCGCAAAGGCGAAATTTTCTCCAACGACGCTTCCCATTTTAATAAGTGTGGTTTTAATACTTTCAAGCTCTCGTTGGAAATGTCGTTCCATAGTTTCTCTCCTTATGTGCTGTCCGATATATACCTGGGATCATTCGGTGGTTCAGAAAGTTACTGTGATATGAATATCTTATCCGAATCTTCCAGTGACATAGTCTTCTGTTTGTTTGATGGAAGGCATCGTAAAAATTTTCTTTGTTATATCGTATTCTATAAGCTCGCCTAAGTAAAAGAACGCTGTTCGGTCGCTCACGCGTGCTGCCTGCTGCATATTATGCGTTACGATGACAATAGTATAATCTTTCTTCAATTCATAAATCAGCTCTTCAATTTTTGCTGTTGAGATCGGATCGAGTGCGCTGGCCGGTTCATCCATCAGAATTACTTCCGGATTGACCGCAAGGGCGCGGGCAATACACAAACGCTGTTGCTGTCCCCCTGAAATGCTCATGCCGCTCTTTGAAAGGGAATCTTTCACCTCGTTCCAGAGTGCAGCTTGTTGCAGGCTTCGTTCTACTGTTTCAGCAATATTATTCTTGTGTGCCATTCCGTTCAGGCGAATGCCCGCTGCAACGTTATCAAAGATCGACATTGTCGGGAAAGGGTTGGGTTTTTGAAATACCATACCGACCCGCCGCCTCAGGTTTACTGGATCGTTCTGATGAATATCTTCGCCATCGAGCAGGATAGTTCCAGTCATTGTGCCGCCTGCCACTTCGTGCATTCTATTCAAGCATCGAAGAAACGTCGATTTTCCGCATCCGGATGGGCCTATGATTGCAACGACGTGATTTTTCTGAATGTGTAATGATACATTTCGCAATGCCTGTGTTTTTCCAAAGAAGGCATTTACATTTTTTGCCTCCAGTTTCGTGTCCGTTTCGACAGATTCGGATAATATTGAAGGTACCTGAAGTGTTTCTATCATTTCGTGTTCCTTAGTTCTGTTGTTCATCATACCGTCCGCGGGTAACAAAACGGAATGTGATGTTGACGATAAAAATCAGTACGATCAAAACAAATGCCGCACCCCAGGCCTGCCTATTCCAATCTTCAAATGGAGCTTTGGCATAATCGTAAATAAAAACGGTCAATGATGCCATGGGGTGACCGATATCGGTTGACCAAAATCTGTTGCCGAGAGCGGTAAATAACAACGGAGCAGTTTCGCCCGCCGCACGCGCTATTGCAAGCAGCACGCCGGTCGTTATTCCTTTCATTGCTGTCGGTAAAATAATTTTTAAGGTCGCTTTCCATTGAGGAATACCAATTGCAAGAGCCGCTTCGCGGTACGATTGGGGCACGAGCTTAATCATCTCTTCTGTCGTGCGTGTGGCGGTAGGGATCATCAGAATAGCGAGTGCGACACCTCCCGCAAGTGCCGAGAATTGCTTCATCGGAATCACCACTAAAATATATGCAACGACGCCAACGACAATGGAAGGTACGCCGCTCAGAACATCGGTGAAAAATCTGACTATTGTTCCGAACGTGTTATTGCCATATTCGGCAAGGTAAATACCGGCAAAGATACTGATGGGCAATCCGAAGAGACAGCCTAATCCAATAAGGATTGCAGTTCCAACAAGTGTGTTTGCCATGCCGCCTCCTAACTCACCGACGGGCTTTGGCATATGAATAAAGAAATCAATATTCAGAGCACTAATTCCCTGTGCCAGCGTATAAAAGAAAATAAGAAAAAGGGGAATGACTGCAACAACCACACTTGCCGTGGAAAGCGTGGTCATGATCGCGTTTTTTGTCTGTCTCCAATTATATTTTTTGATATTGATCTTCTTCATGTCGTTTTAAATTTCTTTGTGATACTCCAGACGATCAATCGTGCAATGACATTCAGTATAATCGTCACAACAAAAAGGATGAGCGCAATTTCAATAAGTGCACTGGTGTACAGAGAGGAGGTTGCTTCAGCAAATTCGTTTGCAATAACACTTGCCATGGAATAACCGGGATCGAGAAGCGAATAGGAAATCTCCGGCCGGTTTCCAATAACCATGGTAACAGCCATTGTTTCGCCCACAGCACGGCCAAGACCGAGTAATGTCGCTCCTAATAACCCGGATTTGCCGTCAGAAAGGACAATCTTTGTTGTTTCCCACTTGGTTGCGCCGAGCGCAAAAGCGGCTTCACGCTGCGAGTTCGGGATAGCGCGCAGCACATCCCTGGAAATGGAAGAGATAATCGGGAGAACCATAATAGCGAGGATGATGCCTGCGGCAAGCATGCCGAACCCATATGGTACTCCTTTGAAAATAGGAAGAAAGCCCGCATTCTTTATTAAGAATGGTTCGACGGAAGTGCGCAGCCACGGCACCAAGACAAATATTCCCCAAAGTCCATAAACGATACTCGGGATGGCCGCAAGTAATTCAACGAGAAAGGAGACCGGTCGTTCAAGCCACCGCGGCGCTAGTTCTGAGAGAAAAATTGCAACACCGATGCTCAACGGAAGGGCAATGAGTAATGCAAGAAGAGAAGAAACGAGCGTCCCAAAAATAACCGGCAGTGCTCCGTATTCTTCCGCAACAGGATCCCATTTGCTGGTGGTAAGGAATTTCCACCCAAATTGCTTCAGCGATAATTCTGAACCCCGCACCATTTCGTATCCCATAAGAAAGACCAAAGCGAATACGAACAGCGCAAACATCATGGTTGTGGTTTTAAAGACTTTGTCACCGATATGAGTTGTTTTTTGTTTCATAGTTGTCTGAGATACAACAACGGGTGGCATCGAGGTCACTCGAGATTACCACCCGGTTGTTGCGCAGTGTTAGTTAAGGAGCTATACGCTGCATTTTATTCTGTTACAATAGATGCGATTTTCTTCTGGCACATTTTCACAACTTCCTTAGGCAGTGGAGCATAGTAGAGATCTTTTGCATAACCCTGTCCTTCTCCCATTGCCCATGTTAAAAAGTTGGCAATTTCCTTTGCCTTGGATTTATCCTTCATGTTCTTGTAGATGAGAAGCCATGTGAAACCGGAGATAGGATAAGAATCTTTTCCACTTGCATCGGTTATTGAAACGCGCAGGTCTTCCGGCATGTTTTTTGCAGCTCCTGCAGCAGCTGCAGATACTGATTCAAATGTCGGTTCGATAAAATAGCCTTCTTTATTTTGCAGCAATGCATAGGACAAGCCGTTCTTGACAGCATAGGCTAATTCAACATACCCGATCGCGCCTTCGGATTGTTTCACCAATCCTGCGACTCCTTCATTTCCTTTGCCGCCGAGGCCTACCGGCCAGTTCACCGAGGCACCCATCCCGATATTGACTGCCCAGGTCTTGCTGACTTTTTTCAAATAATCGGTAAAAATATTTGTTGTACCGCTTCCATCGGAACGATGTGCGACAAGGATAGCTTGATCGGGCAAACTCTTTCCTTTGTTGATGCTTGTGATTTCATCGTCATTCCATTTTGTAATCTGACCAAGATAAATTTTCGCCAGAATATTGGGAGTAAGTTTTAAGTCTTTTCCTGCTGCCGGAAGATTGTAAGTAATAACAACAGCACCCATGACAGTAGGAATGTGCAGGATATCGGATCCTTGCTTATCCTTCACTGCCGTCATTTGAGCCTCTGTCATTGCAGCATCCGATGCACCGAAATCGACGGTGCCTTCAGTGACTTGCTTAATGCCGCCGCCGCTTCCAATGGATTGATAATTGAATTCGACACCATGTTGTTTGCTATAGACATCGAACCATTTCGAATAAATGACGTACGGGAATGTAGCGCCGGCACCGTTGAGCTTCATCTGTGCAAGCGTCGTGCCGAACAGTACCACAACCAGTGCCAGGCACATACCTATCTTCTTTAATTTCATTTTCATCTCCTTATTTAAAAATTGAATCCCGAAAACTTCAGCCTTCGGGATTCCTGTTCAATTATTGATTATAGAAATGTATAATACAATGTAAGACGGGCTGTTAATGAAGCGTCGATGGATTTTGCACCCTTCGGCACATCGTAGGTTTCATATAAAATGTTTGGTATGATGGAAACGTTTTTGTCTGCTTTATACGATAGACCGATAATAATATAGTCGCGGTTTGCATTGCTCGAAGCAGCAGAACCAACATGCGTTGGATCTGTTCCTTTATCATCGGTGGAAGGTGTATATCGGTCGTACCGAGCGACAGCAGCTAACTCAGGGACAATATTAAAAGAACCAAACATGGAGATGCCCAAGGTGTTCTTTGTCGAATACGCTTTTGCACTTGTATCTTTTAAGCCGTTTGCAGTCGCCGAGAGAAATCCCTCAATGCCAAAGGAATACTGGAATGGCGCTGAATATCCGACAAATGCTGCCACCGTGGTTGCAGTATTATCCAATGTCTTACCTGCATGGTAGGAATCTGTAATATTTACTGCATCCTTATAATCAATATACAATGTTGCCTGTAGGTTTGTTGTCGGCTTGAGTTGAACATGTGCATAGTAGCGTTTGTATTTATCGGTTTCAGGAGTATTACCGCTGTTGTTTGCAAACATCACCCAGTAATTAATCATGCCATCATCAGTGACTTTCCCATGAAGGGAGATGCCTTGATCGCGTGATGCCACAATACCGCGAAGATCCATGATAGTCTTTTCTAATGAACGATATCCCCATGCTGCTTCGGACACTTCATAGGCGGGAGGTGGTTGAATGCCCAAAATTAAATCACTCCCTGAAAAAATGTTCTTCCACTTGAGATAGGCGTCTTTGACAAATGAGCCAATTTTTCCATTGCTCGCGTTCGCCGCCTGATCTACTTCGAGCCGGAACCGTGCAGTAAACTGATCGGAAATATCATTATCGTACGTAAAATACACACGTCGCATTTGGAAGGCTTGCATTGCTGTGGCACCCGGGGAATTTGCGCTGAGTGCTGAGTTGGCAGGAGCGGCAGAACCGAATGATGCATCCCGACTGACATTATAGTAATAATCAGCGAACATATATCCGCCGAATTTTCCCTGACCAACGGATATCGATAATCCGAGAAGAATGAGAAGTGTAGAAAGTGCTAGCATCTTCTTCATAACTATTTGTTCCTTTATATTATTGTGAGTGATATGAATTGATTTAATATTAAATCGAGAAAAAACGGTTTCATACTTTAGATGGTGAATATTTTGATGAGAAAGATCACAATGAACATTGCAATCATCGCGAACACTAAAAAGAAATAAAATTCCCGATTGGTCATCGGTTCCGCTTCGACCGCTTGCGTTTCGTCCAGACCGAAGAGGTCGAAGATAAGTTGAAAGAGAAATGGTTCGCACCGGATTTTCTTTTTAGTAGTCATATTCAAGTTTAAAGATTATGCACCAAACGCTCTCACTAAAATTCCAAAGAGTGCAAGAGCGAAAAACACCATTGTTATTGAGATTGCGAATTCCCTGCCGCTTATAGGACCGGATTCGAACATCTGCATATTATCGGTCGAGAGTATGTTGCTTACCAGCCATTGTTTCATATAAACCTCCTGTGTTATAAATAGTGTCAACTACGCGATACAAATATCGCATGAAGACATTGCCGGAAGTTAACCATTTCATTACCAAATTGTTAATTGTAAAAGGAAGCGGGGCGGCGGATTTGGGCGAACGCATCATCATCATGGGCAGGCGTGTCTATAAAACCCCAACATTTGTGCATAGAAAAGTTCCTTCACCATTGTATTATGGCGATTTATATTTTTTTCTCGTGCAGAATATTTATCGCGGTCGATTTCAAGAAGATTGAAAACCTTGTTCCACGTTCTATTTCAGTGATACTTGAATGTGTCTGCTGGGGCGCTAGACGACACTGTCTTCGAGGGTGAGTCAAAATTCCGTTTACGATATAATCACAATTTCATGAATGGAGGATAATAACAGCATAATATCTCGCGTGTATATTGGAGCACACTGAAAAGCATTAATCATTGCATCTGCATTGACAACTAACGATAAGTTTATGATTCTTTTGAATATGCGCTGGTGCAAACTTTTCGCAGAAAATCCTATGCAATTCATTCACTCTTTTCTAGACGGCAGGGACTCCGAAAGTCAGACCCAAACGGTGACGCGAGCTTCCTTTCCTTTTACCTTGGCAAAAAGGGATAATCTCGCCTGTATAATTGCAGCATTCCTTTCTGTTTTGCTTTGCCTGGGAGTTGTCAATGCCGGTTCTATACGCGGTACGGTACGCGTTAAAGGAACGAACGAACCCATCGTAGGAGCAAATGTCTCGTTGCCCGGAACAGGGATGGGAGCCGTGACAAATGCTTCAGGTGAATTTTTTGTATCGATGTTTGCCGGTACATATAAAATTCGAGTCAGTATGCTCGGGTTCGAACGCTATGAGGATAAAAGTGTTGTCGTTCCGGATGACACGTCCGAAGTCGTTATCGAAATATTCCTTAAGGAAAGCCCATTAGGTATTGGTGAAGTGGTTGTTCGTGCACGAGCGAATAGGGAACTTGAAGCTACCGGCGTACGGACCGAATTTGAATCGAACAACATTGTCAATGTCGTTACCGCTCAAACTATCGAGCGCTCAACAGACAGGACTGCAACAGAAGTGCTTCAGCGTGTCGCGGGTCTCTCGATTGTGAAACAGAACGGAGAAGGCCACGCTGTCGTTATGCGTGGATTGACCCAGCAATATAATAACACCCTGGTAGACGGCATTAAAATTCCAAGTCCGGAATCGAAGGACAGATTTATTCCTCTCGATATCTTTCCATCGTCCCTATTCGAACGGATCGATGTCACGAAATCGCTCACGGCTGACCTTCCCGGTGATGCAATAGGGGGAACGACGGATCTCGTCATCCGCCGCGCACCTGAATCTTTTATTCTCCAGGCAAGCGCAGCAACCGGCTACAATTCTTCAACGCAGAATAATCCCTTCATGGCATTCGATGCAGGGAGTGTGCAGGAGCTTGATCCAGACCGACTTCATCACGTCGTTGACGAGGAAAATCCGACTGCCTTTACCAAAGATGCATACGGGCGCTTAACAGTGTCACCTTCTGATTTCTCGGTCAACAATCTCAAGTTTACAAATAAGAATACTCCGCGAGATGGGTTATTTTCTCTCGTCGTCGGTGATCGTTTTCTTAATTCTCAAATCGGCATCATAGCATCCGGCGGCTATCAAAACACATACAATCGGTCAAAGACAAATGTGTATGGGATAGACGGCGGGAATATAAATAATAGTTGGAATGCGACCAATGCATCAGTTGACGACCAAACATATTATACACATAAAATGCGCAGCGGAGCAACTGTTAAAGCCGATTTTATTTTGGACGTCGATCAGCAGTTT